>Ga0209478_1000072_pt1 | contig 220770 bp, 204 predicted proteins | sample DewCreD2012metaG_5_FD_184109 | JGI IMG/M metagenome (GOLD analysis project Ga0209478, IMG submission 184109) | Hot spring sediment bacterial and archeal communities from British Columbia, Canada, to study Microbial Dark Matter (Phase II) - Dewar... ...
CTTCTGGATGAACGTGCGCGAGAAGCCGTGGGACGACCCGCGCATCCGCCGCGCCGTGCGCCGGGCCGTCAACCCGCAGGAGTACATCCAGATCATCGGCCGCGGCGACGGCTTCTGGATCGGGCCATCACCTACGCCATGCGCGACTACGCGCTGCCGGAGGAAGAGGTCAAGCGGCTGATGCCCTACAACCCGCAGGAGGCCAAGCAGCTCCTGCAGGCGGCCGGCCAGCCCAACCTGACGTTCAAGTTCCAGCACCCCACCAGCAGCAACGTGATCGACTACGTGAACATCTTCGTGCGCCAGATGCAGGCCGTGGGCATCACCGCCCAGGCCGAGCCGATGGACGCCGGCACCTGGGTGGCGCAGTACTTCCAGAGCAAGCTCACCGCCAGCCTCTCCCTCAACCAGGAGTATGCCAACCCGGACTTCGCCCTGCACTGGTACGTCACCAGGGGCATCACCGGCAACGGCCGCTACGACACCGGCTTTTCCGACCCGGAGGTGGACGCGGCGGTGAAGAAGGCGGCCGGCATCCTGGACGAGAAGGAACGTATCAAGGCCTACCAGGAGGCGCAGCGGTTGATCATCGCCAAAGACCCGCCGTTCTGGAACTTCTTCGGCATTCGCAGCAACGTGCTGGTATCCAACGAGGTGATCAACTACCCACGCGGCCTCGGCTCGCTCGGCTATGGCTTCGTGAAGGACATCTGGCTGAACCGGTGAGGGGCGAGGTACCATGCACCGCTACATCGCCCGCCGGCTAGTGATGGCGGCCGCCATTCTGTGGTTCATCTCCATCGCGGTGTTCGTGCTGCTGCGCGTCTCGCCGGGGGACCCGGCGTTGCTCCAGCAGGGCATCAACGCCACACCGGAGAAGATCGCCGCTGTCCACCGCGAGCTGGGGCTGGATCGGCCGCTTGTGGTGCAGTACGTACGCTGGGTGGGGCAAGTCGTGCGCGGCGACCTGGGCCGATCGGTGCTCACCCAGACCTCGGTCACCGAGGAGTTCCGCGCCCGCTTCCCCGTCTCTCTCCAGCTCATGCTGATGACCCTGGCCTGGATCGTGCTCATTGGCATCCCGCTCGGGATCATCTCGGCGGTGAAGCGCAACTCGCCGGTGGACTACGCGGTGCGGCTGCTGGCCATCCTGGGGCTCTCGGTGCCGGCCTTCTGGGTGGCGACGCTCACCCTGATGGTGCCGGCGCAGCTGTGGGGCTACGCGCCGCCGTTGGGCAAGCAGATCGCCCTCTGGGAGAACCCAATCGATAACCTGCGCCAGTTCGGCCCGGCCTCGCTGGTGCTAGCCCTGGGCCCCATCGCCTCGATCATGCGCCTCACGCGCTCGTCGCTGCTGGAGGTGCTGCGCCAGGATTACATCCGCACGGCGCGCGCCAAGGGGCTGCGCGGCCGGGCGGTGATCGCGCGCCATGCGCTGAAGAACGCGCTCATCCCGGTGGTAACCGTGCTGGGCCTGCTCAGCGCCGGGCTGCTGGGCGGCGCGGTGATCATCGAGCAGATCTTCGCCCTGCGCGGCCTGGGCCAGTACATCTTCACCTCCCTGCTGCAGAAGGACTTCCCCGTGGCGCAGAGCCTAGTGATGTACACCGCCGCGGCGGTGGTGCTGATCAACCTGGTGGTCGACCTGCTGTACGCGGTGCTCGACCCGCGTATCCGCTACACCTAACGTGGTGGGAGGCGGTTCATGGTGGGACAGACGGAGGCACGTAGGGAGGGCGTGGCGGCGCTGGCGTTGCGTCCGGCCGGCGGCGCGCTGCGCCTGCGGCGCGCCTGGCAGGTGGCGCGCGCCAACCCGCTGGGCGTGTTGGGCGGCCTGCTGATCGCTACGCTGGTCGTCGTCGGCCTGTTCGCGCCGCTGATCGCGCCCTACCCGATCAACGAGTTCTCCGGCCTCCCCGCGCGCGGGCCGAGCGCCGCGCATCTCTTCGGCACGGATAAGTTCGGGCAGGACATCTTCAGCCGGGTGGTGCACGGCGCGCGCATCTCACTGGAGGTGGGCTTTCTGGCGGTGGGCATCGGCACCGTGGTGGGCATGGCCATCGGCATCCTGTCCGGCTACATGGGCGGCGTGGTGGACGCGGTGGTGCAGCGCTGTGTGGACACCGCCATCGCCTTCCCGCAGCTCATCCTGCTCCTGGTCGTGATCCGCGTTCTGGGTCCCTCCATCACCAACGTGATCCTGGTGGTGGCGATCGGCATCATCCCCGGCGTGGCGCGGGTGGTGCGCGGCGCCGTGCTCTCCGAGCGTCAGAACCAGTACGTGGAGGCGGCACGGGCTACCGGCGCCTCCGGCGCGCGCATCATGCTCCGCCACATCGCCCCCAACGTGTTGCCGCTGGGCATCGTTATCGCCACCACGCTGCTCGGCTCCGCGATTCTGGCCGAGGCCTCGCTCTCCTTCCTGGGGCTGGGGGTGCCGCCGCCCAACCCCTCCTGGGGCGCCGATATCTCCGCCTCGCGGACCAGCTTCCCGATCAACACCTGGGCCGCCCTGTTCCCCGGCCTGGCGATCAGCCTGACGGTGCTGGGGTTCAACCTCCTGGGCGACGCCCTGCGCGACGTGCTCGACCCGCGCCTGCGCGGCGCGCGCTGAGGCCGGGTCTATGGCTCGCGCCGAGGAGGGGAACGCCGCAGACCTGTTCGACGGCGCCCGCCTGTTGGTGGTGTTCGACGGCTGGTGCGGAGTGTGTACGCGCGCCGTGGAGTGGGTGCGGGCGCACGATGCCGCCGGACGGGTGCGCGCCCTGCCCAGCCAGATGCCGGCCCTCAAGGAGCGGCTGGGGCTGAGCCGGGCGCAGGCGGCGCGCACGGTGTGGGCCGTCACACGCGCCGGCCGCCGGTATGCCGGCGCGGCGGCGGTGGCCGCGGTGCTCGGCGAACTCGGCGGGACGTGGGGGGTAATCGCCCGCCTGTACGCCGTGCCGCCGCTCGGCTGGCTGGCCGAACGGGCTTACGCCTGGTTTGCCCGTCACCGCGGCCGCTTCGCGCGCTGGGGGGTGCGGCCCGCCTGCGCCCGCCCCGGCGCCCGCTGCGAGCCTACAGGGCGAGACCCCGCCTGAGCGGCGGATGCTGGCCGCTCAGTAGCGCGAGACGTTCTCCTCTTCCATGCGGCCGGTGACGAGGTACACCACCCGCTCGCAGATGTTGGTGGCCCGGTCGCCGATGCGCTCCAGGTTGTGCGCCGTCCACAGCTGATAGGTCAGGATCTTGGCCATCCCCGGCTCCATCAGCATGCGGCCGATCACCTCGGCGTAATTGGCGTCGTAGAGGGCGTCGAGCTCGTCGTCCTGGGCGCAGACGGCGTGGGCCAGGTCCACATCGCGCTCGATGAACGCGGTGATGCTCCGGTGCATCATATCGATGCCGAGGTTGGCCATCTCGTTCAGCCGGCCCAGCGGGGGCAGGGACTGCTCGCCCAGCATCAGGCTGATGCGGGCGATGCCCTCGGCGTGGTCGGCGATGCGCTCGATCTCGGTGGCGATATGGATGACGGCGATGATGGTGCGCAGGTCGGAGGCCAGCGGCTGCTGGGTGGCGATCAGGTTGACGGCGTGGTCCTCGATGGCGAACCGACGGCGGTTGATCTCGTAATCCCCCTCCACCACTTGGCGGGCGAGCGCCAGATCCCGCCGCTGCAACGACTCCATCGCCCGACGGATGGCCTGCTCCGTGCGGCTGCCCAGGTCCAGGATCTCGTGGCGCAGCTCCGTGAGGTGCTTTTCGAACAAGGTACGTGTCATGGCTGGTGTCGGGCCGGGGCGTCCGGCCGGCCCCTCCTTTCTCGCCATCAGCCAAAACGTCCGGTGAGGTAGTCCTCGGTGCGCTTGTCGCGGGGGTTGGTCATAACCGCCTCCGTGGGGCCGAACTCCACCAGCTGGCCGCGAACCGTCTCGTCGGACAGGAGGAAGGCCGTGTAGTCGGACACCCGCGCCGCCTGCTGCATATTATGCGTGACGATGATGATCGTGTAGTCCCGTGCCAGTTCACGCATGAGGTCTTCGATCTTCAGGGTAGCAATCGGGTCCAGCGCCGAGCAGGGCTCATCCATCAGGATGACCTCGGGGGCGATGGCGATGGCCCGCGCGATGCACAGCCGTTGTTGCTGCCCGCCGGAGAGGGCGAGACCGCTTTTGTTCAGGTCGTCCTTGACCTCATCCCACAGCGCCGCCTTGCGCAGCGCCTCCTCGACCAGCGTGTTGTAATCACCACGGTAGCCGTTGATCTTGGCGCCGAACAGGATGTTGTCGCGGATGGAGCGCGGGAAGGGATTGGGCTTTTGGAACACCATGCCCACCCGCCGCCGTACCTCGACCGGGTCTACCCCCTTGCTGTAGATGTCGACCCCGTCCAGCAGCACCGCGCCCTCGATGCGCACGCCGGCGATGAGGTCGTTCATCCGGTTGAGGGAGCGGAGCAAGGTGCTCTTGCCGCAGCCGGACGGGCCGATGAGGGCGGTGATCTTGTTGCGCGGGAACTTCAGCGAGACGTCCGTCAAGGCCCGCGTCTTGCCGTACCAGACGCTCAGGTTGCGCACCTCGATCACCGGATCGGTGATCACCACGTCGTGGTATTGGGTGGGCGCGGGGGTGGCACCGTGCAGGGTAGCCGTGGCCTGAGTGGAAATGGTGGTGGTCATCGTCGCCTCACGGGTGGTTAGAATCGCCGGCGCAGCCGCCGCCGCAGGATGATGGCGCTGGCGTTGAGCGTGAGGAGCACGCCGAGCAGCACAATGATCGCGGCGGCGGCCAGGTCGTGGAACTCCGCTTGCGGTTTCGACGTCCAGTTGAAGATGAGGATGGGCAGGACGGTGAAGCGATCCAGCGGGCTTTCCGGCACGAACGGCACAAAGGTGAGGGCGCCGATGGTGATGAGCGGCGCCGTCTCGCCGATCGCGCGGGATGCGGCCAGGATGTTGCCGGTAAGAATGCCGGGAAAGGCGTAGGGGAGCACGTGGTGCCACACCGTCTGGAAGCGGGTGGCCCCGAGGGCGTAGGAGGCGTCGCGGATGCTGCCGGGCACGGCGCGGATCGCCTCCTGGGTGGTGACAACGATCACCGGCAGCACGAGCAAGGCCATGGTAAACGAACCGGCCAGCACGCTGCGCCCCAGTCCCATGCCCCGCACGAACACCGCCAGACCAAGCAGACCGTAGATGATCGAGGGCACGCCCGCCAGGTTGGCGATGTTGACCTGGATGAGGTGCTTGAGGCGGCTCTCCGGCGCGTACTCCTCCAGGTAGACACCGGCCATCACGCCCAGCGGCAGCGCCACCAGCATGGTGAACACCATCATCATGGCGGTGCCGTATAATGCCGCCTTGATGCCCGCCTGCGCGGCGAAGCGCGAATCGAAGCTGGTGAGGAACTGCCAGTCCAGCCAGCCCAGACCACGCTGTAACACATCGGCCAGCAGCAGCGTCAGCGTGGCCAGCCCGACGCTGATGCTGGTGACCCCGCACAGCACAAACACGGCGCCCTTGAGGCGACGCATCGCCAGGTTGGGCCGGAAGAGCGTCGCGGCCGGCACTGCCTCGATCACTCGTACACCTCCCGGAAGCGGCGCACAAACCAGAAGCTGAAGGCGTTCATGACAAACGTGAGCAGGAAGAGGGTCGTCCCCACCGCGAAGATCGTGAGGTAGCCGAGCGAGCCGTAGGGCGTGTCTCCCAGGCTCACCTGCACGATGTAGGCGGTCATCGTCTCGATGGGGACGCGCGGGTCCAGCGTCAGGGTGGGGTTCTGGCCGGCCGCGATGGCCACGATCATGGTCTCGCCCACCGCCCGGGATAGGGAGAGGATCACCGCGGCCACGATCCCGGACAGCGCCGCCGGAAACACCACCTGCAGCGCCACCTCGAAGCGGGTGGCGCCCAGCCCGTAGGCCCCCTCGCGCAGGCTGTCCGGCACGGCGGCCATGGCATCCTCGCTCAGCGAGGTCACCAGGGGCAGGATCATGATCCCCATCACCAGCCCGGCGCTGAGCGCGTTGAAGGTGCTAAGCCCGGGGATGAATCGCTGGAGGAACGGGGTGACGGTGATCAGCGCGAAGTAGCCGTACACCACCGTCGGCACACCAGCCAGCACCTCAAGCGCCGGTTTGAGCACGTCGCGGGCGCGCGGCGAGGCGAACTCGCTCAAGTACACCGCCGCCGTTAGCCCCAAAGGCACGGCCACCACCAGGGCGATGCCGGAGGTGAGGGCGGTGGCGGTCACCAGCGGCCAGATACCGAACTTCCTGGTGGCAAACAGCGGCGTCCATTCCGTGCCGGTGAGGTACTCCACCAGCGATACCTGGCGGAAGAAGGCCACCGTCTCCCGCGCCAGCGACAGAATAATGCCGGCGGTGACCAGAATGCCGAGCGACGCCGCCAGCAGCAGGATCCCGTGGATCAGCCACTCACGCGCGTCGCGGGCGCGGTTGTGGCCGAGGGAGCGTCGCTTCGGATATCGATCCGCGATCGAGGGGTTCAACAGCCCTTCCTCACTGGACCGGCAACGGGAGCGGGGCGCGCCACCCCACCCACGCCCCGCTCCCGACACGACAGTGGCCCATCACTTGAGATAGCGGTCCAACGTGGCGCCCACTTCCGCCCCGTTGGGGAAGAGGGTGCCGGTGATCCCGGCGTTGAACCGCTGGGCCACCGCCTGATACACCTCATCCGGTAAGGCAATATACCCCACTTCTCGGCTCTGGATGAGGGGGGTGAAGCTCTTGCTCAGGTAGAAGTTGACGAAGGCCTTCACTTCCGGCCGGGAGGCCGACGTCTTCTTGACATAGATGAAGATCGGGCGGCTGAGCGGCTGGTAGGTGCCGTTGCGCACGGTCTCGAACGACGGCGCCACGCAGGTGCCGTCGCCCTTATTGTCGACCGCCACCACCTTCAGCTTGCCCGGGTTCTCCACCACGTAGGCGTAGCCGAAGTAGCCCAGCGCCGCTTCATCGGAGGCCACACCCTGGACCAGCACGTTGTCGTCCTCACTGGCCTGGTAATCGCCGCGGCTGGCCTTTTCCTTGCCGACGATGGCCTCGGTGAAGTAGTCAAAGGTGCCGGAGTCGGTGCCGGCGCCGTACAGCTTGAGCGGCTTATCTGGGAAGGAGTCGCGCACCTGCTTCCAGTTGGTGACCTTGCCCTGGGCCTCTGGCTCCCAGATCTTCTTCAGCTCCGCCTTCGTCAGGCAGGTAGCCCAGGTGTTCCGAGGGTTGACCACCACGGCCAGCCCGTCGTAGGCCACGGGCAGCTCGATGTACTCGATGCCCTTGGCCGCGCACGCCTCGCGCTCGCTGGGTGAGATGGGCCGCGAGGCGTCGCTGATATCGGTCTCGCCGTTGCAGAACTTCTTGAAGCCGCCCCCGGTACCGGAGATGCCGACGCTGATGCGCACGTTCGGGGCGTAGCGCCGGAACTCCTCCGCAGCGGCCTGCGTGACCGGGTAGACGGTGCTGGAGCCATCGGCCACGATATCGCCGCGGAGCTGGGCCAGCTCCGCCTTGTTGGCGGGCTCTGCCGGTTTGGCCACTTGGGGGGCTTCGGCCCCCGTCCGGCTTTCATCGCCTTTACCGCCTCCGCCGCAGGCCATGGCGGCTAGTGCGGCGGCCGTGAGCAAACTCACAACCATAAAGCGAGCGGTGCGGTTCATAGCCCTCCTCATGTGCGGGTGCGGCGCGCCGCGATGATGGCTGGGTCTTGACCCAGCTTCAGAGTGCGACGACCGGGTTAACGGGTGATTAACGGGCGTTAGGGGCGGGTTAATGCTGGAGGGTGTGCGTGGCCGGCCGTAGGCCGCGGGAGGACGAAATCGCGCGCCGGGGCGCCGCCCACGGCCAGCCGCACCGTCTCCGGCTCGAACACGTAGAGGCGGACGTCGGGGGCGGCGAGCAGCACGCGCCCCGGCGGCAGCTTCTGCGTGTAGATGCGCCGGTACATGGCCGTCGCCGAATGGCCGGGCGGCAGGGCGTGCGCCGCACCGCTCAAGCCGATGCGCACGAACGCCTGCGGGCTCCGGGCCACCACCCCGCGCGTGTCCACGTGAAAGGCGGCCGTGGGGCAGGCCGCGAGCAGCCGCGCCTTGCGCGAGCTCTGGCGCGCAGTAAACAGCAGCGTGAGGTCGGCGCTTTCCGCGAACAACACCGTAGAGGTATGGGGCCGGGTCCCGTCCAGCGTCACCAGCACCCCGAACCACTCACCGGCCAGCGCCTCGCGCACCACCCGGGCGTGCGCCTCGTCCAGCGGTTGCGGTGTTGGCCGCGCGGGCGAGCGTTCGACCTCGGGCGCCAGCACGCGCACCGCCACCCCGGCCTGGCGCGCCGCCCGGCATACCGTGGCCAGGGCGTCCGCATCGCCCGGCGCGTCCACGGCAAAGACCGAGCGGCCGTCCCTGTAGCCCCGGAGCACCAGGCGGGGCGCCCCCGGTTGGCGGGCCAGCCACCGCTCCAGGCCCAGGGCGGCGTGCAAAGAGGGCACCGGCGCCACCTCGAGCAGGAGCGGATCCTCGGGCGATACAGCCATCGGCACGGCGTCTCTCCCCCTGGCTCGCATGGGCTCCTTTTGAGCATCGACAGCGGTGGGGTCCGGTTGAGCGGCAGTTGGCGGGGTCAGGCGGGCTCGATGGTGGCGGTGAGACCGCGCCGCTCCAGCCGCTCGCGGTACAGCTCGGCGCGCTCCTTGGGGCAGACGATCACCTGCGCGCGTCCCTGGTGATGCGCCTCCAGCATGATCTCCGTCGCCTGCTCCACGCTCAACTCCGGCACGCTTTCCAGCAGCGCGTGAACGACGTACAGCATCTCGTTCACGTCGTCGTTGTGCAGGATGACGGCGTAGGGCGGCAGCAGCCGGCGGAGCGCATCGGTATCGATCCCCGGCTGGACCTCGGTTGTGGGCTGCGTAGCGCGGACCATCGATCCTGATATAACACAGGCAGGCGCGCGATCGCACCTCGCCGGGAGGCATCCCATGCAGCCCAAGCTCGGCCGAAACGCCCCCTGCTACTGCGGCAGCGGACGGAAGTACAAGAAGTGCCATCTTCCTCAGGACGAGGTGCAGGGGCGGGCGTCGGTGACCGCCACGGAGCGGGGTGTGCCGGCGCCTGCCCCCGCGGATGACCGAGCGCTTCCCCTTCGGCCCGCGCGCGAGCCGGCGGCTGCGCCGCAGCGGGAGGTGGACGCGGGAGAGGATGCGTTCTGGCAGCGGTTCAACGCCGCCGATGCGGCCGAACGCGTGACCCTCTACGAAGAACAACTGGCCGCCGGCGTGGGCCGCGAGCGGCTGTTCGAGATGCTCGCCACGCTGCACGACGACGCGGCGGCCGCGGGCGACCGCACCCGCTTCCGCGTCCTGGTGGAACGGGCGCGCGCCCGCGCACCGGACGCTTACCGGGCGGACCTGCTCTGGTACCACTCTTGGCTGATCGAGGACGCGGTGGCGGAACAGCATTACGCCCTCCTGCCGGAGCTGGTGGCGCCGCTGCCGGAGGTTGCGGAGCAGGACATCGACGAGCTGTTCCGGCTGGTCGACCTGCTCATGTTCCACGACCAGATCGACGTGACCATCGACCTTATGCGCCGGGCCTGGCCAGTGCTGTCCGCCTCATCGCGGGTGCTGCCGTATGGTCTTGCCGCTTTTGCCGCGCGACTGACAATGCTGCACCTGTTCACGCACGTGCGCCGGGGTGGCGCCCCTCGCACCGACGACCCGGACCTTCAGGCCGCGCTGGCGCCCCTGGGCCTCATCGACCAGGAGCACCTAACCCTGGCCCTGGTGGTGCTGGCCGGGAGCCCGCCACGGCTGTGGACCCCGGCCGATTTCGTCCACGACCCGCATCCCGCATCGGTGGAAACAGCCGCAGCGGGCGAGGAAGGCACGGGGCCGGAGCCGCCGGTCAGCCGGGGCGAGCCGGCCGCAGCGCCGATGCGGCTCACCGCAGGGCACGGGGGAGCGGACGGCTGCCTGACGCTGCGTGAGAACCTGTTTCGCCTGTCGCTGGAGTGGGCGGTGACGTTGGCGCGGGAGCAGAGGGTGCCGCTCACCCGCACCGAGCTGGTGCGCGACCTGCTCACCGAATACCTGCTCGACCGGCCGCCCGGGCCGCACGGACGGGTGCCGCTGCTTCCGGACCGCCGCTCGGTGGAGGAGCGGCTGGTGGCGCTCCTCTCCCCCCTGAGCGGGCTCTACCACCAGGGCGGCACCTTCTTCGCGCTCCTGCCCACGTTCGTCGATTTTCTGGCCGCGCGCGGGCTGGTGCGGGGGGACGAGGCGCGCGGGGCCCGCGCCGCTCTGCTTAAGCTCCGCCCCACCGTGCTGCGCATCGTGCGTGAGGGCACCGGCGATCCGGCCTTGCACGAGCTGGTCGCGGCGGTGCGCTAGCCGGTGCCTGCCCCGACGCCTGGATCCGCCCGGCCGGCGCGCGCCTCGTTCGCGGCGGGCCGCTCACGCTCCCGGTCCCGTGCCTCACAGGAGCGGACCACGATCTGCACCGCCTCCTGGGGGTCATCGGTCACGTGGAAGAGTTCGAGGTCCCGCGGATCGATCGTGCGCCGGCGCACCATCGTGTGCTGCATCCAGTCCACCAGGCCGCGCCAGTAGCGGCTGCCGAACAGGATCACGGGGAAGTGCCTGATCTTGCCGGTCTGGACGAGCGTGAGCGCCTCGAACAGTTCATCCATGGTGCCGAAACCGCCGGGAAACATAACAAACCCCTCAGAATATTTGACAAACATCGTCTTTCGTACAAAGAAGTAGCGGAAATCAACGGCGATTTGGACATAACGGTTGGTGGCCTGCTCGTAGGGCAGCTCGATGTTGCAGCCGATAGACAGGCCACCGCCCTCCACGGCGCCGCGATTGGCCGCCTCCATGATCCCCGGCCCGCCGCCGGTGATGATGGCAAAGCCGGCCTGAGCCAGCCGCCGGGCAAGCTCGACGGCGGCATGGTAGTCGCGGGAGCGGCGGCTGGCGCGCGATGAGCCGAAGATCGCCACCGCGCGCTGGACGCTGGCCAGGGCATCAAACCCGTGCACGAACTCGCTGGTGATGCGCAGCACCCGCCAGGGGTCGCTCTCCAAGAAGGGGGGCATGGGCGGCAGCGCCAGCGGTGGCCGGCGAAAGAGCAGCTCGTCTTCGGTGGCCCGGCCTAGCCGGCGAGGGGCGTTGAGGGGGAGGGTGGGTTGGAGGCCGCGCCGGGTGGGCGGCCGGGCTGGACCCCGGCCGGTGGCTGCGGGGGGGACTGCGGACTCGGCATCCGGCATAGCGGCGTGCTCCTGGCGGTAGGCTGCTTTCAGCGTAGCGCGGCGGCAGGCCGCCGCTACCCTCACAGGGGCGCGTCGCCTAAGGGCTCATGGGAGCACGACCGTTATGAGGGAGCGAGCCCCGGTCAGGGCCGCAGGGCGATCTTGATCGCGCCACCCTCTCGGCGCCGGAACAGCTCGTAAGCGCGGACAACCTCGGCCAGCGGCAGTTCGTGGGTGAAGAGCAGGGAGGGGTCGAAGCGAGCGAACCGCACCAGGTCCAGCAGACGCCGGAGCCGGTCGCTGCCGGCCGGGCACAGGGTGGTAACGATGCGCCGTTGGTAGAAGTTTCCGGTTACCGGAACCGTGAGGTGGCGGATGGCACCGTAGACACCAACGCTGGAGACGGTTCCTCCCAGGCGAGTAACCGCGAGCGCCAGTTCAAAAGTCTCTGGCAATCCAACCGCTTCAATCGCCACGTCGGCACCACGGCCGTTGGTGGCACGCAAGACGTGGTCGGTCGCCGCTTCTGGAGGGATCGCCAGGGTGGCGCCGAGTCGCTGAGCCAGGGCCATCCGCTCTGGCACCCGTTCCACGGCGATGATGAGACCAGCGCCGCGCCGGCGGCTGGCCGCGGTGGCGCACAGCCCCACTGGTCCCTGTCCGAGGATGACCACCACATCGCCGGTGTCTACCCCGGCGCGCTCGACCGCGGCGAACCCGGTCGACATCACGTCACCGACCAAGATGGCCTGCTCGTCGGTCAGCCCATCGGGGACGCGTGCCATGTTGAGGTCGGCGTTGGGTACCCGGTAAAACTCCCCCTGGCAACCGGTCAGCGCGTTGGTGATGCCGGGGATCGTGCCGAACGTGAGGCAGAGGGCGATTTCTCCTCGCTGACAATTAGCGCAGGTGCCGCACCCGTACAGACATGACGCCACGACCCGATCCCCGACCTTAAAAGATGTCACGCCGGGGCCCAGCGCGTGCACTATGCCGACGGCCTCATGCCCCATGGGCACATAGGCGACGCCGCGGGGCATGGGGAATTCGTCCAGGAAGTGAATGTCGGAGCCGCAAACCGTGGCCAGCGTGGTGCGGACGATGGCCTCGCCCGGTCCGGGCTCCGGGATCTCGATTGTGCGAAACGCCAACCGGCCCGTGTCCAGCTTCACACAGGTGCGGCTGTGCACGAGTGTGGGGGTGCTCACCATCGGCTCACTCCCCTTCACAGTAGGTCTAGCCGTCGGGCTGCTGCCTCCAGCTCCGGACGAAACTCTGGGTGGGCCACGCTGATGATCGCCCGGGCGCGCTCGCGCAGGCTCTTGCCTTCCAGGTTGACGACGCCGTGCTCGGTGACCAGGTAGTCCACCATGTAGCGCGGCATGGAGACCACGGCATACGGGCCGTGTGGTACCTGGGGGATGACGCGCGACACAGTTCCTCCCCGTGCCGTACTGATCAGGCAATAGACGGATCGTCCGCCCGGGGCGTAATGGGTGCCCACGGTGAAGTCGAAGTTGCCGCCGATGCCGGCGATGGGCGTGGTCTCGAGGTTGTTGATCACAGCCTGGCCGGTGAGGTCAATAGCGAGAATATTGTTGACAGCAACGATGTTCTCGTGCGCCGCTACCGTCTTTACATTGGCCACATAGCCGATGGACCGGAACTCAAAGAGGTCCGGGTGCTCGGCGACGAACCGCAGCGCCTCCGGGGCCTGAGGATCGTCGGGGTGGAGAAAGAGGCCAGAAGTGACTACCTTGCCCCGATGGAGGTTCTTGCGGGTGCCGGTGATCACCCCGTCGCGTACCAGATCGATGATGCTTCGAAAGATAAGCTCGCTGTGAACGCCCAGGTCCCGACGTGCGCGCAGGAATTCGACCATCGCCTCGGAAGACGGTCCCACGCCTACCTGGAAGGTGTCACCATCTTGAATGAGCTCGGCGGCGTAGGCGCCGATCACCTGGGCTGCCTCGAGCTCTTCGGGCGGGGTCACCGGCAGCGCACGCCGCGGGCCGGATACGGGTGGCGCGGGCGGCACCAGCAGATCGATGTCTGCCAGGGGCGCGCGGGCGTTGGTGCGCACCAGCGCTGGATCTATTTCGCCGATCACCAGGCGGGCATTGCGCACCGCCTCTTCGTAGAACCAGGGGAAGGTGCCGAAGCTCACGTAGCCGTCTTCGTCCGGCTCGCTCACGCGCGTGACGTAGACATCTGGCCGGGCGAAGAAGTTCTGCCGATCCCGCACTGATGCCCGATCGGTTGTGCTCAGCCCGAAAGGCCAGGGGATGAACTCTACCTGACCTGCCCGGATAGCGTCCCGGGTGTGCACGCTCGGGAAGTTATCGTAGACGCGGAAATAATCGCCGAAGTCGGGGTCAAACCAGGGAAAGGGCAGGAGCGGTGTCTCGTGCGCCATGACTGCGCCCCGCAGCCGCTCCCGCTGGGCGACGAACGCCGGGATGAGCGTGGATGGCTCGGTGAAGACCGCCCAGAGGACGACGTCGCCTGGACGGACGTGCGCAACCGCCTCATCCGGTGTGACGAGCCGGTCTCCATAGACGGGTGCCTTCATCGCGCGCCTCCTCATGCCCTGCGCGAGGTGCCTTCACCCAACCGTCGGTTAGCCAAGACGCTGCTTGAGGAACGCGGCCATGTCCTCCATGGCTGCCCGCGCCTCAGGCAGGAACGAGCCGAAGAAGTGCCACACATGGGGCATCCCCTCCCACTCGCGCAGTGTGACCTGGACACCCGCCGCCCGGGCCCGCTCGGCCAGGCGGCGCGCGTCATCCAGCAGCGTCTCCGCCGTACCCACCTGGATGAGCAGGGGCGGCAGGCCGGTGAGGTCCGCGTACAGCGGCGAGGCGAACGGCGCCCGCGGGTCCGCGCCGCCGAGGTACCAGGTCGCGAGCTGCTCCAGCAGCGGGCGGGAGACGATCGGGTCCTCGTCCGCCTTGCTCGTTAGCGTGGCACCGGTCATCGCCAGGTCGGTCCAGGGGGAGAGGCAGACCCCGGCCGCGGCCGGGGGGAGCCCGTAGCAGCGGGCCGCCACCAGCGTTGCCACCGTGAGCCCGCCACCGGCGGAGTCACCGGCCACCACCAGCCCGCGGCGCGCGTGGCCTTCGCCGATCAACCAACGGTACGCGGCCAGCGCGTCGTCGAGGGCCGCGGGGCAGGGGTACTCGGGCGCCAGGCGGTAGTCAAGCAGCAGGGCGCGCAGGCCGGTGGTCATGGCGATGCGGGCCACCATCTCGCGGTGAATGCTGCCGAAGACGTAGCCGCCGCCGTGGAGGTAGAGAATGGCCTGCTCCTGGCGGGCGCCGGCGGGTGTCACCCACTCCGCGCGCACGCCACCAGCGTTAACAGGGGTATAGGTGACGTCGCTTGGTGGCACAAACTGGTCCCACAGACGCTCAAACCCGGCGCGCATCTCCCACAGCGCGGTCTTGGAGCTGAGCGTGGCCGCCGTCTGGCGCCAGATCTCGTGGGCCCGGGCCGCTTCTGCGCTGGGCATGGGTTGCCCCTCCTCTGGCCTGACTCGTCAGGGCCCCGGCGGCCGCCCGGGGCCGACGGTGCGCCCACGAGCGCACCGTTTCGTCATTTCGTTATGCAGGAGTTATGGGCTACTCGTAGACATAACCGGGCAAGTATTGGATGCGTTTGAACTCCGTCTTGCCCTGGCGGTGCACGATCCCTGTCTCATCGTGACCTGGGAACACGAACGCGTCGTGCGCGGTGGCGATGCGGCGCACCTTCTCCACCGACTCCGCCCATTTCTGCACGTTCCACGTGATCGGGGTTCCCGTTGCCGGCGGACCGTAGCTGTCATGTGTGTAGAGAGCGTCCGAGGTGAGCAGGACCCAGCCGGTGTGGTCCAGCCTGGTCAGCAGCCCCATCGTTCCCGGAGTGTGCCCGGGCAGTGAGAGGAGCCACACGTCCTTGAGAATCTCCTGGTCTCCATAGACCGTAGCTGGCCGCTTCCTGGCCAGGAAATTCCAGTCGGCGCGAACGAAGAAGTCCTGCGCCCGTTCGATCTGCATGACGTGCTTGAATTCATCCTCATGACAGACCACGGTGGCGCCCGCCTCTTCGAACAGTCGCAGGCCGCCAGCGTGGTCGCAGTGCAGGTGCCCCTGGATCACGTACTTGAAATCCTCCGGCGCCAGACCGACGGATTTCAGTCGGGTCTCCAGACACACCTCCGGTGTGATGTTGCTCACGTCGACGAGGTACTGCCACTCCGGCAGCCACTCCGTGCGCACCTCGGTGGAGATACCCGTCTCCCACAGGATGAGGCCGTCCGGATGCTCGATGATGTAGCTGATGGCCGGGCACTGGTACCACACCTTGGCACCCTGTTGCCGCGGCGCCGTCAGCGCGTAGTTGGGGTGCGGGAAGACCATCAGCTCGTAGTCCAATCCCATGTAGCCGAGATTCAACCCCTTGAGCTTGATGCCCATCGTCGCCTTCTCCTTGGTCTCTGCCGCAATCGTGGTGCGGTGCCGAAGCCTCCCAGCAGGTCACGGGGCCGGGGTGGCGCGGTATGGTCCGCCACCCCGGCCCTGATCCAGCTCAGCGCATGGGCTGGCGCACGCCGTCCACGGTGAGGTTGACCGTGGACTCGGGGTTCTGGACCTGCCCGCCGCACGCCCGGGCGAGGATTGGCATCACCTCCTCGGCGAAGTACTGCATCTGGGCTTCGATCTCCTCGCCCTGGAAACCACCTAGCTCGAACCAGGCGTGGAACATGAAGTCCTCGTAGCCGCACTGCTCCTTGATCTTGAGGATCTTTTCCGCCACATCGCCCGGTGTGCCGAACAGGGCGATCTCTTTCTTCAGAAGCAGATCGCCGGTGACTTTCATGTTCAGGTCGTACGGCGGCTCATCAGCCTCCGCCAGCACCGCGGCGAAGCCAAACGGGCCGTAGTAATCCCACTGCAGCTCCAGCGCCGCTTTCATGCGCTCAAGTTCGCGGTCCTTATCGATGCCGGGCAACGCCAAGTGGATATAGCGACAGGTAACGATACCGCGGCGCTTCTCGGCATCCCAGCCGAACTTGAACCGGCCGCGGCCCAGACGGTCCGGCCAACCCGCCTTTTCCGCCTCTTGGTAGTACAGCTCGATATTCCTGCGCAGGCGCGAGTTGGGTTCGACGATGAAGTAGCCGTTGATGCCGCGCTGGGCCGCCCATCGGATCGACCGCCCGGTGGTCAGCGGCTCCCAGATCTGCGGATGGGGCTTCTGGACCGGCTGCGGGAAGACGCTGATTTGCTTGAGGATCGTGGCGGTTTGGAGCACTGGGTTGGCGCCGCCATATGGGTCCGGGTCGCCAAGCTGGAGCACCTCGTCGAGCTTACGCTCGACCTTGTCCATAGAGAAGTAGGCGATGGTCTGCTTGTGATGCCACTTGGTATAGACCGGCGGGATGGTGTAGAACTGCCCCTGATGGAAGAACGACGGCTGGGTCCACGCCTTAAGGATAATGTCGTAGGCTTCCTGGTAGTATGCGCGGTTGCGCTCTTGATCCTGAATCGTGGAGCCGTAGGGCCAGCCGAAGGTCTCGTTCTCGCGCGGCTGGTAACCACGGCCGATGCCAAACTCCAACCGACCGCCCGAGACGACGTCCAGCATCGCGGCGATTTCGGCGATCCGGATGGGGTGCCACCAGGTGATGATATTGGCTGCCTGTCCCAGCCGGATCCGCCTGGTGTTGGCGGCAAGCGCCATCTCTGAGACCAGCGGGTTGGGGCTGTACTCAGCTCCTTCCGGCTGGAAGTGGTGCTCAGTTTGGAACCAGTAGTTGAATCCCAGCTTATCTGCCAGGATGCCCTGACGGATCTGATTAATGGTGACGCGCTGGTTAGAGGCGTGGATCTCGGCCAGAGTGCCGTCGTTCACCACGACGCCGTTAGGGGTGGCGACGGCCGGCAGATCGCTGGCACCGTTGTGGAAGACTCCAACCTCCAGCATATCTCTCTCCTGATGATGACTGTCGGTTCGCTACGGGCCTTGCTCCTGATGGCGCAAGGTGAGGGTGGACATGGGCATGCTCCTTTTTCGGGCGGTGCTCACCTCCTTTCCGGTGATGTGGGTGCCCCGTATGGCCGGTGACGGGCCGCCGCGTCCTGCCCCCTGCCGTTTGCGCCCGGGTGGGCACGGCAGGGGCGCATGCCGGGTCGGCAAACGCATGCGCGGCGAACCCGCAAGGGCCGCCGGTGCCTGGTGGCGAGGTCACCATGACGCCGGCGTCATAGGTTCGTAATGCGGGTGCAATATTGTGGTGACGGCGGCACGGTGCCTGGGTGTCTCAGTTTGGGACACTTGCATCGCGCGGGGAGGAAACACGTGCGGAGCGTCAGGGCGGTAAGGGGGGGTGACGACGGCGGGCGGGGCGGCGGCGAGAGGGGCAGCCACACCCACGCTCGTGGCTGTGGGCGAGACTATGACTCGAGGTCCATGCCCAGACGGCGGTACATCTCCAACTTGCGATACAAGGTCGAACGGCTGATACCTAACGTGGCGGCGGCCTTCGCCCGGTTGCCGCTAGCTTCGCGCAAGGCGCGGCGGATCTCGGTAACCTCTACCTGCTCTAAGCGGGCGAGGGGTGCTCGCCGTGGCTGACGTGCCAGGTCGTCCGGCAGGTCAGCCAGCGTGATCTCCCATCCTCGTATTGAGAGCGCCGCCGAGCGCAGCACGTTTTCCAGTTGTCGGATGTTGCCCGGCCAGTCGGCGGCGCACAGCGCATCGAGGGCGGCACACGATACGCGTAGGCGCCGGTCGGTCTGCAGTTTGCCCAAAATGTGGCGCACCAGGGCCGGGATATCCTCCCGGCGTTCCCGTAACGGTGGGAGCGAGATCTGCACGGCGGTCACACGGTCGACGATCTCGCGCGGCAGCTTGGTGGCGCTTGCGGCGGTAGCGATCCGCCGTGGCTGGCCATGCGGCCCCGTTTGTGCCAGCAGGTCCAGCAGCACCTGCTGCGCTGCCGTCGGCAGGGCGTCGAGGTGGCGAAAGATCACCACCATGGCCTGATCCAGCGCGGCGCGCACACGTGCGCTCCACGCTGCGAGGTCGCGTTCGCCATGGAGGCCGGCGCACTCGACCGTTGCTGCTTGGCCGCCGATCGCACCGGCCATAGCCTCCGCCAGGGCCTGCTTGCCGGTGCCTGGTTCTCCCACAACCAAGACGGGCAGCCCGCTGTTTGCCGCCGCACGCGCCGTCTCTAGGGCACGCCGGAAGGCGACTGACTGGCCAATAAGGTGGGCGAATGGGTCTACTACTGGCCAAGCCGATGGCGGCGGTTGTGGCGCGCTCAAAGGCTCTACGTGCAGGATGATGCCAACGGGGGTTCCACCATCAAACCGAGGTGAGATCCGCAGCCGTGCCTGTTGCCCAGAGGTTAGGAGCACCTCGCGCTCAAACGGCCGGGTGGCGTGCAGGCCTTCCTCCATGAGTGGCAACAGGGTGGCGTAATCCGCTTGATCGAGCAATCGGAGCGCGGCGGTACTCGAGATCGTGGTGTGACCGTTGAACGCGATGACGGCGTGGCGATGCCGCAGCGGCTCTCGCAGGTAGTGGTAGAGGAGCGATCGCTCCTGCGCCGTTAACTCCTCGTGCAGACGCTCCTGGATCGCGCGCGCCGCCCGTGCCACGAGCCGCGCCACCGCTGGACTGATCTCTTGCGCGCGTGTGGTGAGGTCGAGCACCGCGAGGACGCGGTTCGTCAGCGGGTGGCGAATGGGGATGGCCGTACACGCGAACACCTGAAATGCCTCAATAAAGTGCTCCCCGGAGCAGATCTGCACCCCGATGCCCTCTTCGAGGGCCGTGCCGATCGCGTTCGTGCCCGTGATCTCCTCGCTCAGCGCGGCGCCGGGCACGGCCTGTACCTGCTCCAGGAGCTGCCGCACCTCACCGTCACCGCTCCAGTCGGCGATGACACCGCGATCGTCGGTAAGCAAGACCGCGGCGCGCGTGCGGTAGATGCGCTGCGCAAGATGGTGAAGGATGGCATGAGATACCCGCTGCACGGTGGCGTCCAGGCGCGGCTCGGTGCGCACCTCTAGCACGCGTAAGTCGGGCTGAACGCCCCACTGGGAGCAGCGCTTCCATGATCGCCGGATGACGGTGCGCAGCTCCGTGTCGGTGCCGCGCTGGCTTAGAAACTCGTCACGGGCGCGGCGCAGCCGTTGCAACTCTTCGTCGGTCACACGGCCGTAGGGGAGCAGGTCGATCGGTGCCTGGGCGGCCGGAGCTGGTTGCATGTCGAAACCTCACCTGGTATCTCGTGCAGATCTCGATGGCCGGAGGGAGCCCGCAGGGCTCCCTCCGGCCTGAAGCGGGCGCTATACAGGGCGGCGTGACGCAAGGAGGTAGAGAAGCGGGCGAGCCACTTCCGTGCGAAGTGAGAAATGGGCAACGGCACTCGCGGCCCTGCTGTGGCGCTTATGGTAGGTAAGCCTTCTCGGCCTGTCAACCGTGAAAGCGGTCGATAACGGAGGAGCGTTAGGGGGATGGTCTCCGGCACGGATTGTCCGGTTTGTGACGAGGTTAGCGGCCAGGTCAGGCGAAGATCCACGCTTATGGGCCGTGCTCTGACGCTGTTCGGGGATTCCCCGATGGGAGGACGTGGTCCGGGGGGGTACGCTGCGGGTACAAGCCCGTGGGAGGGAGCCCGTGATCCGCCTGAGCCGCTTTGACGGCAGCACCTTCTACCTCAACGCGGAGCACATCCAGGCGGTAGAATCCACGCCCGACACCCATATCCTCCTCACCAACGGCCAGCGGTACGTGGTGCGCGAGTCGGCAGAGGAGGTGGCCGCGGCCGTGATCCGCTATCAACGGGAGGTGCGCCAACCGTGGCACAGCGGACTCACGGCGTACCGGGGCGGGCTGGACCGACAATCCTGACCGGCACCCGGCCGGGGCCGACCGCACCGCCAGCGCGGTTCCTCGCCCTCGGCCGGCCGCGTGCACGGACGCAGCGGAGCGCAACGCGTGGACCTGGCAACGCTTATCGGGCTGGTGCTCGGCTTCGGTGCCGTCCTCGGCGGGATGATGATGGAAGGGGGCAACCCCATGGCCCTCTTCAACATCCCCTCGATCGTCATCGTCATCGGCGGCACCATCGCCACCGCCTTCATCTCCTTCCCCATGAGCCGCGTGCTGGGCCTCGCCAAGGTGCTCATGCATGCCTTCTTCGAGCGCGGGCACGACCCGCGCCACACCGCCGACCTGCTCGTCTCCATGGCCGAGCAAAGCCGGCGTGAGGGGCTGCTGTCCCTGGAATCGCGCGCTCAAGCGGTAACGGACCCCTTCATCAAAAAGGGCCTCCTGCTCATGATCGACGGCACCGACCCCGAGCGCCTGCGCGCCATCATGGAGATCGAACTGGCGGCGCGCGAGGAGCGGCACGAGCAGGGCATCCAGGTGCTGGAGGCGCTGGGCGGCTTTGCCCCCACGCTGGGTATCATGGGCACGGTGCTGGGCCTGATCAACGTGCTCAGCAACCTGCAGGACACCAGCTCGCTGGGTCATAAGATCGCCGGTGCCTTCATCGCCACCTTCTACGGCGTGTTCACCGCCAACATCATCTTCCTGCCCCTGGCCAACAAACTGAAAACCAAGATGAAGCACGAGGCGCACGTGAGCGAGATGGCGCTGGAGGGCGTGCTCGCCATCCAGGCGGGCGATAACCCGCGCATCGTGCGGGAGAAACTGGACGGCTTCCTGGCGCCCAAGCTGCGCGGCGGCGTGCAGGCCACCGCTGTCGGGAGCGGCGCGCGCGGCACGGAGCGGGCGGCGGCATGAGGCGCAAGGGAAAGGCGGACAAACCGCAAAACCATGAGCGCTGGCTGATCACCTATGCGGACCTCATCACCCTGCTGCTGGTGTTCTTCATCGTGCTGTATGCCGGCTCGCAGGAGGACTCGCGCAAGTTCGCCGTGCTCGCTCAAAGCTTGCGCGCCGCCTTCAACAACATCGCCGTCAATGGTAGCGGCGGCAGCTCGCCCGTGTTCACGGGCAGCGGCGCCGCCAACGCCGGCGGTGGGCAGCAGCAGCTGGCCGACTTCCAGAGCATCGCCGCCCTCTTGCAGCGCGTGGCCGAGGAGCGCGGCCTGGCCGATCGCATCAACCTGCGCTTGGAGGAGGATCGCATCGTGATCGGTCTGGGCAGCGATCTGCTGTTTGCCTCCGGCAGCGCCCAGGTACGGCCCTCGGCCGAGCCGGTCCTGGCCGCCGTGGCCGCCGCCCTGCGCGACAAGCCGAACGCCATCCGGGTGGAGGGGCATACCGACGACGTGCCCATCAGCACAGCCGAGTTTCCCTCCAACTGGGAGCTGTCCGCCGCCCGCGCCACCGCCGTGGCCCGCCGCCTGATCGCGGCCGGGCTGCCGGCCGGGCGCGTGGAGGCCGCCGCCTACGCCGATACTCGGCCGCGGGCCGAGAACACCACGCCTGAGGGACGGGCCGCCAACCGGCGGGCGGAGGTCGTGGTTCTGTATCCACCGGCTGGCGCCTCGTCGGCCACGCCCACCCCGTCCCGCCGCTGAGGCTAGCGGTACGGCCCGTGAATCGGGGTGTCTGGAGGAGCAACCATGAGGAAACCGGTGATCCTGGCCGCCGTCGCCGCCCTGGCGCTGCTGGCCGTGGGCTATGTCTTCCTCCTGCCCATGATCAAGGGCAAATCGGCCGAGGCCGTGGAGGACGACGAACCGGCGGTGACGGCAGCCCGCAAGAAGGCGCGACGGGCGTCGGAGCCTGGCCTGATCTACCCGGTGCCGGAGCGGGTGGTGAACCTGGCCGCCCCGCCCGGCCAGCGCCACTACGCGCGCATCGAGCTGGCGCTGGAGTTCGCGCCGCCCAAGGGCGCCAAGAAGCACGGCGCCGGGCAGGGTGGCGGACACGGCGGCCAGGAAGTGGCGCTGGACCCGGCGCTGGCACCGGTCGTGGCCCGCAAGGCTCAGATCGATGACATGCTGCTGCGCGTGATCAGCGCCAAGACGGTGGACCAGATGACAAGCCCGGATGGGAAAGAGGCACTCAAACAGGAAATCTTGGCCGCGCTCGAGGAGATCGTTCACGAGCCGTCGCCGGTTGGCGTCTACATCGTGCGTTTGGTGGTGCAATAGCTTGCGCGGGCGTGCATCCTCTCCTCACCCGGCTGCGGCCGAGGCGCTATGGGAATGACGGTGAAGGGACGCGGCGAAACCCTCACCCAGGCCGAGATTGAAGCGCTGCTGGCCTCCCTGCCCTTAGACCAGGGGGAGGCGCCGGTTGGTCGGCCGGCCGCCGTGTTGGGGCGGCAGGTGCGCAAGTGGGACTTCCGCAAGCCGGATAAGTTCTCCAAGGACCACCTGCGCTCGCTGCTGGCCTTGCATCAGAACCTGGCGCGGCTGGCCTCTTCGGCCCTGTCAGCGCGCCTGCGCACCAGCGTCACGTTGCGGGTCACCTCCGTGGATCAGGGGCTGTACGAGGAGTACATCGACCTGCTGCCGGCGCAAAGCGTGATCAACGTCGTCTCGCTCAAGCCGCTGGAGGGCAGCATCCTCATGGAGCTTCAGTCGGAGCTGGCGCTGGTGATGCTGGACCGGCTCCTGGGCGGTCACGGTGGACCCATTGGGGCCAAGCATGAGTTCACCGATATCGAGATCGCACTGATCCGGAACCTGGGCCGCACCGTTCTCGAGGCGTTGCGAGAGGCGTGGGTGAACGTCGCCGAGGTGGACCCGCATATCGAAGACCTGCTCACCAGCCCGCATCTCGTGCAGATCGCCTCGCCCACGGACATCGTGGTGATCGTGCTTCTTGAGGTTCAGGTGGGCGAGCGGCTGGGCACGATCAGCTTCTGCATCCCGCACCTGGTGCTGGAGCCGGTCATGCCGCGGCTGAGCGCGCAGGTGTGGGTGGCCACCAACCGCCGCCGCCCGGCTACCCCTGAGATCCGCCAGCAGATCCTGGCCAACCTGCGTCGTGCCGGCGTTAAGCTGACGGCTGTGCTGGGCGAGACCAGCGTGACCGTGCGCGAATTGCTCGACCTGCAGGAGGGCGATGTGCTTCTGCTCAGCGGTGATGGAGGCAAGCGCGCGCGGTTGTGGGTGGGCGACCGGGAAAAGTTCGTGGGCGTGCCCGGTCTGGTAGGCGGGCGCCTGGCCGTGAAGATCAGCGAGGTGCGAGGAGACGACCGTGACGATCGACCCGCGTGATGTCACCCGTTGCGCCGAGCGGCTGCGCAGCGTGCTGCCCACGGCGATGAGCGAAGCGTTTGGCGGCAGCATGGAGGTGGTCGGCGTGGAGACCGGTGCTCCGGCGGGAGCGCTCGCCGACCTGGGTCCTGGCCATCACCTTCATCTCGAGTTTGAGGCGGCCACCGGCCGCCAGGAGCCGCGCCACCTGCTACTCGTGCTCCGGCCAGAAGAGGCGCAGCACCTGTTCGGGTTGGAGCCCGCCGCGCCGGAGGAGCTCGCGGTGCCTGAGGTCCAGCTCCGCCTGCTCTCCGAGTTCACCGAGGGCGGCGAGGCGTTGGCGGCCGCCCTCTCCGGCGCGCTGGCCGCTGCCGGCGTGCTCGTCACCCTGCGCGTGTCCGGCGCCAGCCTGGAGACCGCCGACGCCTCCCCTACCGCGGCTGCCGCTGCTCTGGGGACCGACGCCGTCGCGTTCGCCGTCACGCTGCACCGCGCGGCGGGGGAGCGCCTGCGCCTGGTGGTCGGCGCGCCGCCCGAGCTGGTGGTAACGCTGGGTGCGGGTGCACCGGGGTCGGCCGGCGCCGGTTCGGCTGCGGAGCGGGCCGCCAACCTGGCCGCCCGCGTCGCTGCCCGGCGCGACCCCGCGGATGAGACGTCGCGCCCATCCGCCGCCGGGCTGAGCGCGAACCCGGTGCTGTTTCCCCAGCTCGACCCTTCGCCAGCTCCATCGCCGCGCCACGAGCGCGGGGTGGACCTGATCCTCGACGTCACCCTCCAGGTGCGGGTGGAGCTGGGCTCCACGCGCATGACCGTGGAAGAGGTGCTCAACCTGGCGCCGGGCTCGGTGGTGGAGCTGGACCGCCTGGCCGGCGAGCCGGTGGACATCGTCATCAACGACCGGCTCATCGCCCGCGGTGAGGTGGTGGTGGTGGAGGAGAACTTCGGCGTGCGCGTGACCGAGATCGTCAGCCCCCGGCACCGTGCCATGGCCTTGGGGTGAGACGCGCCGGGCTCACCGCTCCACCAACAGCAGCGGGTTGAGGGAGGTGTCGCGGTCGAACACGTCCAGGCCCTCCCGCCGCTTGAGGAAGGTGACCACCAGGTACGTGAGCGGGGTGGCGGCCGTCTCGTACAGCACCTTCACCAGCCACTGGGTGCGGATGGCGGTGAGGAGAGTGCCGGCCGGGATGGTGCCGACGAAGGCCAGGGTGGCGAAGATGGCCGTGTCCAGCCCTTCACCGACGATCGTCGAGCCAATGGTGCGCGTCCACAGCCAACGGCCGTTGGTGGCGACCTTCATACGCGCCAGCACCATGGAGTTGGCGAACTCGCCCACCAGGTAGGCCAAGAACGAGGCCACCAGCAGGCGCGGGGTGTACCCCAGGATGCGCTCATAGGCCGCCTGCCCGTCCCAGAAACCGGCAGCCGGCAACCGCTGCCCGATCTGGATGGCGACCACGGCGATCAGGTTGCACAGGAACCCCAGCCAGATCACCCGTCGCGCCTGGCGGTAGCCGTACACCTCGGTGAGCACGTCCCCGGCGATGTAGCTCACCGGGAACACCACCAGCCCGGCCGGCACCACCTGTCCGAACACCGCCACCAGTTTCACCGCGATGATGTTGGCCGTGATCAGGCAGGTGATGAACACGGCCACCACCAGCACGAACCAGATCGAGAAGCCCTCCGCAGGACGGGTGGCTTCCCGCGACGGTGCGACGCGTGACACGGGCAGGACCTCCGGGCAGGGTCCGCGCGAGCGGTCTACCGTCATGGTAGGCACTCCCGGCCGGTGGGGGGAGGGACCGCCGAGGACGGACGGGGCGCACGCCCGCCCTCGGCTTACCGCCGGGCGTTTACTCGCTTTGGCCAGTGCGCCGGTCGGGGCGCGGCTGGCCGAGCGCGGCCGGTGGGGTGTTGCCGGCGGTGGCGCCCAGCGCGTACTGCGGGCAATAGATGTACACGAACTCGAAGACGCCGTCCTCTGCCAGTTGCTCGGTCACGATCGACTCACCGATGCGGATGCCGTACCGCATGAACAGCACCTGGTGGCAGGGGAAGGCGTTGCCCCCCGTCACGGCCGGGTCCAGCACCTCCAGCCCCCAGGTGTCGCTGCCGATGATCGCCGGCCGGAACTGGGCCAGGTAGCGCGCCTCGCGCAGGTAGATGCCCGGCTCTTGGGCCAGGAAGCGCTCTGGGTCGGTGCGCACCAGGTGCGTCCAGCCCTCGCGCAGCAGCACCACATCGCCCGGCGTGATCTCACGGATCCCGGCGCGGCGCATGGCCGCCTCGATGTCCTCCACGGTGATGCGGTAGTTGTCGCGCAGCACGGGTCGGCCGTTCGGGGCGGTGAAGTAGTCACCCGTGGCGCCCTGGGAGATTTTCAGGTCCAGGATATCCAGCAGGATGCCGCGGGTGACGATGGGGCCCATGTTCTCGTTGCCGAGGGCGGCGGTGCCCCAGGTACGGGCGATGTCGGGGCCACGGAAGCCGTTGTAGAACATCGCCCCCACGCCCACGTGGTTGAGGTTGTCGAGCTGGGTGGCGATTTGATACGTGCCGCTGTTGGGGAAGCGCTCCTCGTGGACGCTGATGCGGTTCGGGCCGAGCGGCTCCGCCCCCTGGAGGATCACCTCCTCGCCCTCGGGCGGCTGGTAGCCGAGCACCGTCAGGCGCTGATCGTACACGCGCGCCGGGGTGGTGCGATAGGCGGGGAAGCCGTTGAACATCAGCTCGCCCAGGTTATACGTGACCACCGGCCGGCCGCTGTCCAAGAGGCGGAGCGCCGCGGCCGTCTTCTCCGGTGTGACCTCGTTGAACGTGCCGCGTTGGTCGCCGGGGCCGTAGGGGCCGGGCACCCAGGCGCCGGCCTCTACCGCCGCTACGTCAAACATCTCGTCGCTGATCGGCTCCGGCGGCAGGGCCTGGGCGTGGTACGGCCGGTGCGTGAGGGTGCGCACGTCGCGCTGCGCGGCCGCCACGACCTCCTCGTGCAGCGCCGAGGAGCCGAGCGTGAGCAGCACGCCGGCGGCGCCGCCCAGCTTGGCCGCCCGGCGCAGCGCCTGGCGGCGGCTCACCCGCGACCCGTACAGGTGCATCAGGTAGTAGTCCAGCTTCATGGACCAACCCCTCCGGTGGTGTGCGGTTTGGGGGGCTGTAAGGACGAGGCGGCGCCCGAGATCGAGGAACTGGCCGGTGGCGCGCGGGGGGCCGGGCAAGGGGCGTCGTCCTGGCCCACGGTCGTGCCTCCACTGGCGAACGACGCCACTATACCCATGGACCAGTAGACCGTCAACGATACACAGGTCAGCCAAAGAATACGGCGGCAAGCCGATATCGGATTTCGCACTGTCGGCGGAGCGGTCCGATCGCGGGACGAGGGGATGAGGGCTACGGGTAAAGGGGTAGGCGCTCCAGGCCCATCGTCTCGGGGAAGCCGTACATGATGTTGATGTTCTGCAGGGCCACGCCGGCCTGCCCCTTGAGCAGGTTGTCGATGCTGGCCGCCACCACCAGCCGGCCGTTGTCCTCGTCCACCACCAACGAGAGGTCGCACAGGTTGCTGCCCAGTACGCCCTTCAGGCCCGGCGCCACGCCGGCCGGCAGCACGCGCACGAACGGCTCTTCCCGGTACATGTCCTCGTACAGCTCCTGCACGTCCGCCTGGCTCACATCCTGGCGCAGGGTGGCGTAGGCGGTGACGAGGATGCCGCGCGTGATCGGCACCAGGTGCGGCACAAAGGTGAGGTTCACCTCTTCACCGCTCAGCTCCTCCAGCGTGACCGTGACCTCCACCTCGTGTTGGTGGTTGGCGATGCGATAGGGGGTGACGTTCTCGTTGCGTTCTGGGAAGTGGTGGGTGGGCGAGGGCTTCTTGCCGGCCCCGGAAATACCGGTCTTGCCGTCGCAGATGATGGAGCTTGGGTCGATGAGGCCGGCGCGCACGGCCGGCGCCAGCGCCAGGATCATGGCCACGGCAAAGCACCCGGGGTTGCCCACCAGGTGCGCCGCGGCGATGTCCTCCCGGTACAGCTCCGGCACGCCAAACACGCTCCGCGCGAGCAGCTCCGGTGCGGCGTGTGGCCGCCCCTTCACCGCGGGATGACGCCGGGCGTAGCGGGCGTACTGCTCGGGCGAGCGGAAGCGGAAATCGCCGCTGTAATCGATCACGCGCCGGCCAGCCGCCAGCAGGTCGCGGGCGTACTCCTGGCTGACGCCGTCCGGGGTGGCGAAGATCACCAGGTCCGCGTCTTGGCCGACGGTGTCGGGGTTGGCGTCCTGCACCGTCAGGTCGCAGAAGCCGCGCAGGTGCGGGTAGACGTCAGAGATGGGGCGGCCGGTGTCCTGCTTGGCGAGCAAGGAGGTGATGGTGATCTCGGGGTGACGGAGCAAGAGCTCGGTCATCCCCAGCCCACCGTAGCCCGTCGCCCCCACGATCTGCGCCCGGATCACTGCCCGCCTCCCGCCGTGCGCTGGTCTCAACGCTACCGAGCGTAGCGCCCGCGGCGGATGCGGACAAGCGTGGGCTCTCCCGCCCGCGCGGTGGCTCGTGTAGGGTGAAGGGAAAGCACCCCGCTCGAGCCGGCCACATGTCCGCGCCTCGCCTCTCCCTGGTGGTGCCCACGCGCAATGAGCGCGAGAACATCGAGCCGCTGGTGGCGGAGATCCGCGCCGCCCTGGTTGGTATCCCCTGGGAGCTGGTGGTGGTGGACGACAGCACCGACGGCACCGACGCCCTGGTGGCGCGCACGGCGGCGGCCGACCCGGCCATCCGCCTGCTGCACCGGCCGGAGAACGCGGGCGGGCTGGCGGGGGCGGTGGTGGCCGGCTTCGCCCTGGCGCGCGGCGACTACGTCTGCGTGCTGGACGGGGACCTGCAGCACCCACCGGCGCGCATTCCTGCCCTCTTGGCCGAGGCGGAGCGCACCGGAGCGGATATCATCATCGCCAGCCGCTACCGGCCGGGCGGCAGCGCCGGCGGGCTGGCCGGCCCGCTGCGCCGGTTCTACTCTTGGGGGCTCAAGCAGCTCACGCGGGCCTGCTTTCCCCGCCGCTTGGCCGGCATCACCGACCCGCTGGGCGGCTTTTTCCTGGTGCGGCGCGCGGTGCTACAGGGCGTGGCCCTGCGCCCGGTGGGCTATAAGATCCTGTTGGAGATCCTGGTCCGTTGCCCGTGGCGGCGGGCGGCGGAGGTGCCGTACCGCTTCCGTCCCCGGCACGCCGGCAGCACCAAGGCCGACCTGCGCCAGGGCTTGCGTTTCCTCCGCCACCTCGGCATCTTGCTGTGGGACTGCTCGCCCGCGCTGGCGCCCCTGCGCACCCTCATCCGCCGCCCGCGGTAGGGTCGACACCGTCCGCCGGTCCTACACCGCGCCCAGCACCTGGGCCGGGTTGCGGCGCACCATCTGCTCAATGTCCGTTGCGCTGATGCCGGCGTCCAGCAGCCGGTCGATGAACATCGCCAGGCCCTCGTCCACGTAGGGGTTGGTGGTCTGGCCCAGGTCCGTGGAGAGGATCGTGGTCGAAGCGCCCACGCAGCGGATGTTCTCCACCACCTGCTCCCACGACACCTTGTTGGTGTACGGCGTGGTGAAGCAGCGCTCGAAGAACACCCCGTAGGGCAGGAGTTCGCGGTGCTGCTCGACCGTCAGGTAGGTGGTGGGGAACTCGGGATGGGTGACGACGATGCGCTGGACCCCCGCCTCGCGCGCCGCCTTGACCACCGCCACCAGCTCCTGCGGGCTCACGTGCCCGGTGGCCAGCACCATGTCGTGGCGAGCGATCAGCTCCAGGCACTGGCGCGTGGCCGGCGTCACCTTGCCCTCATCATCGGTGACGCGGATCCAGTCCTGGGCGATGCCCAGGGCGCGCAGCTCGCGGGCGATGGGCATCCAGTAGGGCAGCTTGCTCTCATCGAGCTGGCCGGCCACGTTGGCCAGCTCGTTGGCCGAGTCCACCGTGGGCAGCCACACCACCTTGTTGCCCAGCCGGCCGGCGATGTCCACGGCGATGGGGTTGAGGCCGCCCACCGAGTTGTTCAGGGTGAGGCCCCCAAAGGCCTGCACCTCCGGGAAGAGGGAGCGGATGAGCGTGGCCCGGTCGGCCGTGCAGATGTAGTGCGACTTGAGCACGAAGCCGGCCATCCCCGCGGCGATGGTGCGCCGCGCCAGCTCCACGTCGTTGAACTTGCGCGGCAGCACGTCCGGGGCGCTATGCACGTGCATGTCGAACGCCCCGCGCAGCAGGCCGCGTACCGTTTCCTGGTCGGCCATGAACAGCCCTCCTTCCTTTGACTGAGCTCGCCGGATAGACTGCCACGTATCTGGCGCTCTTCGCACCGTCGCCGGCCCGGGGTGGGCCGGGGCGGCCGGGACCGATTGTACGAGGCAGTGGCCCGCAGGGATAGCGGCCCCCGCCCCGCTGGGAGCCGGGGCCGCCCTGCTCAGCGGGCTCGGGCGCACGGCTCTCTAGCGTGCTGGCGGACGCGAGGCCCTGTCAACGGGCAAAACACCCAAAGCGGGACCGCTGGCGGTTGTAGGCAGCGCACAACGCCGAGCGGGGAAGTTCGTAGCCGGCCCCCGATGACCAGACGCCGGCTGGGAAGCAGCATGGGTGCCACGGTCCCCCCGGAGCGCCGCCCGCGGCCCGGCGGGGGTGGCACGCCGCGGTGCCGTCCCGGCCGAGCTGATGCCCGGCCTACGCTTCGGTGCAACCGAGTGAGTGAGGAGGTGGATCTCTGTGACAGCACCCTATCGCGCCGACCATGTGGGCAGTCTGCTGCGCCCGCCGGAAGTGTTGGAGGCGCACGAGGCCTACCAGGCGGGTCGCATGGGCCTTGAGCAGATGCGAGAGGTGGAAGACCGGGCGATCCTGGTCGCGCTCGAGTTGCAGAAGCAGGTGGGGCTGGACGTCTTCACGGACGGCGAGTACCGCCGCCGCGCCTGGGCCAGCGAGTTCGCCGAATCGGTGGAGGGGTACGTGGAAGGCCCGCCGCCCATCGTCATGCGCTGGAGCCGACCCTCACCGACCCTCACCCCCAGCCCCTCTCCCGCAAGCGGGAGAGGGGTGGCCGAAGGCCGGGGTGAGGGTGGACCGGGAGTGAGGGCGGTCAGCCGCGTGATCGGCGAGCGGCTGCGCCAGAAGCGCCGCTTGGCCGCCCACGAGGCCGACTTCCTGCTGCGCCACGCCCCGGGGCCGGTCAAGATCACGCTCCCGGCGGCCTCCTACATCGTGGCCCGCGGCTACAACCCGAGCATCAGCGCCAAGGCCTACCCGCGCCGGGCCGACCTCCTGGCCGATGTGGCGGCCATCATCCGCGCCGAGGTGCAGGCACTGGTGGCGGAGGGCGTGTCCTACATCCAGATCGACAACCCACATTACCCGGACTACATCGACGAGGAGCGGCGCGCGCAGTGGCAGGCCATCGGCATCGACCCCGACCAGGCGCTGGCGGAGGACATCGCCGCCGACAACGCCTCCCTGGAAGGCATCGACCGCAGCCGGGTGACCATTGGCATGCATATCTGCCGGGGCAACAGCCGTAGCGCTTGGCACACTCAGGGCGGCTACGAGCGCATCGCCGAGCCGGTGTTCGGCTCCTTGAACGTGGACCGGTTCTTGTTAGAGTACGACAGCGAGCGGGCCGGCGGGTTTGAGCCGCTGCGCTTCGTCCCGCGCGGCAAGACGGTGGTGCTGGGTCTCATCACCACAAAGGAAGGCCGACTGGAGCCGCAGGGGGAGCTTTTGCGCCGCATCGAGGAAGCGAGCAAGTACGTGCCGCTGGAGCACCTGGCCCTGAGCCCGCAATGCGGCTTTGCCTCCGTGGCCGAGGGCAACCTGATTACCTGGGACGAACAGCGGCGCAAGCTGGAGCTGGTGGTGGAGACGGCGCGCAAGGTGTGGGGCTGAGCTGGCGGTACCGACTCCTGCCCTTGCCCACCTTCACCCCGGCCTTCGGCCACCCCTCTCCTGCGTGTGGGGGAGGGGCTGGGGGTGGGGGTGGCAAGCCCGCCCGCGGGAGCGGCCCGGCCCCGGCGAGCCGGGGGGCCGGGGAGCACGGGCCCCGTGCCTACGGCCGGGGGGCTGGGGGTAAGGGCCGGGCGAGGTGAGGGCCGGCCTGCCAACCGGGCGCGGACCAAGGACGGTGCAGTGGAGAGGAGGGAGACCATGCGGAACAGGCTGTCGTTTGGCATCGGCCGAGGGAAAGGACTGGCGGTAGCGCTGGCCACCCTGCTCGCGCTGGCGATGGGCTGCGGTGGTGGGGGCGCCAAAGAGACGCAGACCACCGCGGCCACGCCGGGCGGGCAGGCGGCCGCCGCCACCGCCACGCGGGCGGCCACCCTGTCGCCGATCAAAATCGGCGTCATGGCCGACCTGGCCAGCACGACGGCGATCGAGGGCGCCGAGATGCGCATCGCCACCGAGCTGGCGATCCAAACGATCAACGCGGCCGGCGGTATCCACGGTCACCCGCTGCAGGCGGTCTACGTGGATACCAAGGCGGACCCGGCCGAAGCGGTGCGGGCGGCCCAGCAGCTCGTCCAGCAGGACCGCGTGGACGTGCTGGTGGGGGCCGTGCTTAGCTCCCAGTGTCTGGCGGTGCAGGAGCTGGCGCCCAAGCTGGGCGTGGTGTACGTGGCCTCGACCGGTTGCGCCACCAACGATTTCAGCGGCAAGAGCTGCAACCGGTTCAGCTTCCGGGTGCAGTCCGTGGGGTCGATGACGGCCGGGGCGCTGGCCAAATACCTGGTGCAGACCTACGGCAAGCGCTGGGCGATTATCTACCCCGATTACGCCTTCGGCCATTCCCAGCTTGCCGCGTACACGGCCGCGCTGGAGCAGCAGGGCGGCAGCATCATCACCAAGATCGCCGTGCCGCTGGGCGAGGCGAACATGACGCCCTACGTCTCCAAAATCCCGCTGGACGGCTCGGTGGACGGCCTGATCAACTCGCTGATAGGCACCGACCTGGCCCGCGCCACGGCCGTCATGGAGCAGTTCGGCGTGAACAAGCGGCTGCCCATCGTGGGCGCGGGCGGCAAGGAGCGCTTCGGCGGCGTCTACCCGGAGGCGCTCACCGGCTCCATCTTCATCCAGGGCAACCCATCCGACCCGCTGCCCAACAACCCGGCTCACCAGAACTTCATCAAGGCCTTTAAGGAGCAGGCCGCCAAGATGGGCAACCTGGTGGACGTGCTGGGCGGGCCGGAGAAGGCGGTGCCGGGTGAGCTCGGCTACCACGCCTGGGCGGCGATCATGGCCCTCAAGAACGCCATGATCGCCTCCCGCTTCACCGGCCGGGCGGATACCGAAAAGTTGATCGCCGCCATGGAGACCCTCAACATCCCGCAGGGCCCGGACTTCCCGGCCGGCCCCTTCATGATGAACAAGAGCGACCACCAGGGCCGCTGGCAGCTGTACATCATGCGCATCAACGGCCAGACGGAGGAGATCCTGCAGACCATCCCGCCGGATCAGGTGCCGCTGATCGGCAACTGCAAGGTCTGAGCCGGCGGCTGGCCCCAGCAGACGAGGACGCCGGGATTTCCCCCGGCGTCCTCTCGCTCCGCGCGTGCCGGGTCGTCAGACCACGACGGCCCGTTCGAAGGCGGCGTGACCGACCTGGTGCTCGGGGAAGAGGCGCTTGTCCACCATCCAGCGGTGCGTGCGCTCGTACATCTCGCGCGTGTACGGCTCGAACACGATGCGCTCGCCGGTCCCGAAGGTGGCCAGGTCCACCGGGCCGTGATACGTGGGCGGCAGTTCCTTCAGGAAGTGGTGCTTGTAGCGCTCCGGCTCCAGGTCGATGTCCACCTGCGCCCGGCGCAGGGCGCGGAAGTACCGCTCCACGTCCTCGTCGTTCGCCTCGTTGCTGATGAGGAAGCCGATCATGAACGTGGTGTCCACCACCGGGCGGAAGCCGTTCTGCAGCAGCAGGTAGTAGGGGATGCCAAACACGTTTGCCGCCGGGATGCGGCGCTCCAGCAGGGCAGCCAGCCGGTCGGGCGGCATACCGATGAAGCGCAGACGGATCTGGTCCGGCGGCAGGTATGCCTCCAGCACCTGCAGGGCGGAGAAGTGGCTGCCGGAGTGGTAGCCCACCCCCACCTCCACGCCGGCCAGGTCAGTAACCGTCTTGATGGGCGACTCCGGCGGCACGAAAATGGCGGACGGCGTGATCGAGTAGGCGCCGCCGTACATGCGCCCGTGGGCGGCGGAGGCGGCCATGTTCACCGCCCAGTGGCAGGCCGAGCTCACCTCGCAGGCGCGGCCCGCCTCCATCGACTCGAAGGCGCCGCGTGTGATCTGGGGCGGCGCCGTCTCCGTTGATTGCACCAGCGACTCCGTCACCGCGCCGCGGGTCTGCACGAACTCGTACTCCAGGCCCTCGTCGCGAAAGTAGCCCTTCTCGTCCGCGACCCACTCCTGCAAGCGCCCGTGCGGCTGAATGCGGAACTTACCCATCACGCGCTCCTCCTTTCCGTGGTGTGGACCGTGCGGTTCCTTCGGCCATACTGTACTCCCATATCGGATAATGATAAATCCGCATCACGCCCGCCCCGGCCGAGATAGGGATCGCTTCCGCCCGCCGGACCTCGTTGATAGGATGGCACCGATTTCAAGTCCGCAGATCACGCAACGGGGAGAGGTCGATGGGCAGGCTCGAGGGACGCATTGCCATCGTCACTGGCGGCGCGCGTGGGTTGGGCGCGGCCGCCGCCGTCCGCCTGGCCGCCGAGGGCGCGCAGGTGGGCATCCTGGACATCCGCGACGCGGCCACCACCTGTGCGCAGATCCGGGCGGCCGGCGGCGTGTGCGAATCCTGGCTGTGCGACGTGACGGACGAGGCGCAGGTGGCGGCGGCCTTTCAGGCCATCGAGCAGCGCTTCGGCGGCGTGGACATCCTGGTGAACAACGCCGGCATCCTCCAGCCGCCGAGCCCCTCCCTGGAGATGTCCAAGGCCGAAGTGGAGCGCTTCGTGCAGGTCAACTACATCGGCTACTTCCTGGTGACGAAGGCCGCCTACCCGCTGCTCAAGCGCAGCGCGCACGCGCGCATCATCAACGTCGCCTCGCGCACCTACTTCCTCGGTAACCCGCGTCAGATGGCCTACGTGGCCAGCAAGGGGGCGGTGCTGGGCATGACACGCGTGCTGGCGCGCGAGCTGGGGCCGGACAACATCTGCGTCAACGCCGTGATGCCCGGCCAGGTGGCGACGGAGGGCACCCGCGCCTACACCGATGAGGAAACGTTCAACCGCACGATGCAGAACCAGGCGATCAAGAGGCGGGTGCAGCCCGAGCACCTGGCCGGCGTGATCGCCTTCCTGGCCAGCGACGACGCGGAGCTGATCACCGGCCAGACGATTATCTGCGACGGCGGCGGCTACCTGCACTAGACGGCGCCAGTGGTGTCACACCGACGAGTGCCGGGTGCCGCGCACGCGTGCCGCGGAAGCGCTCCCCGCTCCGCACCCAGCACGCCACACGCGCGAGCCTGCCGGGTGCGGGGCGTGAGAGAGCCGCCCCGCACCCCCGCGGGGCGAGGCCCGCCCTCCACGCTTCCTATCCGGCACGCCGCACCTCGTGACCACCCGCTGATGAGGGTTTCAGACCTGGGAGCGCCGGAGCCTGGCTCCGGCGCTCTCGCGGGCGCGCCGCGATCACCCCGGCCTTCGGCCACCGGCCCTCACCCCCAGCCGGCCCTCACCCGCCTCGCTGCGCTCGGCACCCTCTCCCGCACGCGGGAGAGGAAAGCCGCTCGCGGGAGAGGGGTGCCCGAAGGGCGGGGTGAGGGTGGGCCGGCGGCTGAGTGCCCAGCCCGCGCAGGGGCAGCGTGAGGCAGCGCACCGCACCGCCACTTTTGATGAACTCGCTCATATCGAACGTCCACGGCCGCAGGCCGACGGGCGTCAGGAGCTCGGCCATGGCCTCGGCTGGGCCGGAGGTGAGCAGCACGTCGCCCACGCGCAGGGCGTTGCAGGCGAAGGTGACCGCCACCGCCTCCGGCACCGGGATGAGGTGCGGGATGTGGGCCTGAAGCTCCCGCCAGGCATCCGGGCTGAAGGCCACGGGCGCCGCCAGCGCCGTCTCCGCATCCAGCGGGCAGAAGCAGGTGTCCAGGTGGTAGAAGCGCGGGTCCACGAGCTGGAGCGGCACCACTTCCAGCCCGAAGCGCGCTGCCAGCCAGTCCGCCACCGCCGCATCGGTGCGGAAGCCGTGCCCGAGGAAGAGCGCGTCGCCGCAGAACAGCGCGTCGCCGGCGCCCTCGAAGGACAGGCCGACCGGCGGCTCGATCACCTCGAAGCCGGCCCGCTCCGCCCAAGCGCGGAAATACCGCTCCTCCCCTTGCCGTTCCGGGTAGCGGAAGCGGCTGAGCACGAAGCGGTCACCGAGCACCAGGCCGGCGTTGGCGGTGAACACCAGGTCCGGCTGCTCGGGCACGGGCGGGATCAGCTCTACCTCGACGCCGAGGGCGCGGTAGGCCGCCATCAGGGCGCGCCACTGGCGCACGGCCCGCTCGTGGTCCACCGCGCGGGTCGGATCCATCCACGGGTTGATGCGGTAGCGCACGCCGTAGTAGTCCGGCGGGCACATGAGCACGCGGGCGCCGGTGCGCGGGCGGGTCAGCGGACTGAGCATCATGGCGATTCCTCCATGCCGTGCGGCCCGTCATCCGCCGCCGGGCCGCGTGCTTGCGCCACCGCCGCCACGGCGGCCTCCAAGCGCCGCGCGCCTTCCTCCGCCTCCGCCTCGGTCAGCACCAGCGGTGGCGACAGCCGCACCGTGGCTGTGCCGGCTGGCAGGGTGAGCAGCCGGCGGGCGAACGCCTCCGCCACCACCGCCTGCTGTGCGGCGCTGTCCACGCACTCCAGGCCGATCATGAGGCCGAGGCCGCGCACCGCGCGCACCGGTGCCCGCCCCGCCAGCCCCGGCCCATCGGGGCCCCGTGCCTCCGGCCGGGGCGGCGCCAGCCGCGCCAGCAGGTACGCGCCCACCCGCGCCGCGTTCTCCACCAGCCCCTCCTCCAGCAGGTCCAAGGTGGCCAGGGCGGCGGCGCAGGCCAGCGGGTTGCCGCCGAAGGTGTTGCCGTGGGCGCCGGGCGGCCAGGTCATGAGGTGGTCGCCGGCGATGAAGGCGCTCAGGGGCAGCCCGGAGGCCAGCCCTTTGGCGAGGCAGAGGATGTCGGCCTCCACCCCCCAGTGCTCGATGGCGAACATCCGCCCGGTGCGGCCCATGCCGCTCTGCACCTCGTCCACTACCAGCAGGGCGCCGGTGCGGTCGCACAGGGCGCGCAGCGCGGGCAGGAAGTCGGGCGGCGGCACGACGTACCCGCCCTCCCCCTGCACCGGCTCCACCACGATCGCCGCCAGCGAGCGCGGCGGCAGCACGGTGGCAAACAACCGCTCGATCGCCGCCAGGCTGTCGGCGGTGTCGCCACGGGCGGCGCTGGGGTACGGGGCGTGGAAGACGCCGGGCAGCAGTGGGCCGAACCCATCCCGCTGTACCGCCTTGCTGGCCGTGAGCGACAGCGCCCCCAGCGTGCGCCCGTGGAAGCCGCCGATGAACGCCAGCAGGTTGGGGCGGCCGGTGGCGTACCGGGCCAGCTTGATCGCTCCCTCGATGGCCTCGGTGCCGGAGTTGCCGAAGAACACGCGCGGCCGGCCGCGCACCGGGGCGATGGCCGCCAGCCGCTCGGCCAGCGCCACCTGCACCTCGTAGTAGAAGTCCGTGCCGGCCATGTGCAGGAAGCGTGCCGCCTGCTCCTGTACCGCCGCCACCACGCGCGGGTGGCAGTGGCCGGTGGTGGCGACGGCCACGCCGGCGGTGAAGTCCAAGTACACGTGGCCGTCCACGTCGCGCACCCACACACCCCGCCCCTCGGCCATCACGAAGGGGTAGGGGCGCGTGAGCGAGGGGGACATCACCGCCGCGTCACGGGCGATGATCGCCTGGGCGCGTGGGCCGGGCATCGCGTCTGCGGTGTGGGCGTCCGTCTGCATCGTCGTCGTAGCACTCCCCCTGCGTCCGCGTCGGATGACGGTCGCAGTGCGGCGCTCACATGATGTAAGCTCTACCTGCACGATAACGCCAGATGCGTTAGGCATACAAGCGCATATGCCTCAAAACAATGAAGAACAACCCCGAGTTGACGAAACGGATCGCCGGCTCTTAGCGGCGCTGCATGCCAACGCCCGCGCCTCGTACGCCGAGCTGGGGCAGGCGGTCGGGCTCTCGGCGCCGTCGGTGCACGCGCGCGTCAAGCGGCTAGAGCGGGCGGGGGTGATCCGCGGCTACCGGGCGGTGGTGGAGCCGGGCCCGCTCGGCTTCCCCCTGGGTGCGTTCGTGGCGGTCACCCAGGCCAGCGGCTACCACTGGGAAGACCTGGAGCGGGCGTTTGCCGCTATGCCCGAGGTGGAGGAATGCCACAGCGTGACCGGTGAGGACAGCTACCTGCTCAAGGTGCGGGTGGCCGATCCGGCGGAGCTGGAGGCATTGCTCCGCCGGATCAACATGGTTGAGGGGGTGGCGCGCACGCGCACGGTGGTGATCCTGTCCACGCCGTTTGACCGGCAGCGCGTGCGCTGAGGCGGCTCAGGCAGCACGGGCGCCGTGTACCACCTCGAAGGCGGCGCGCAGGTTCGCCTCCGGCGTCTCCGGCGGGACGGCGCAGCCACCGGCCAGGATGAAGCGACGGCCGCCGGTCTGACGGAGGGCCTCCTGCGCCTGGGCGGCGACGGCCGCCGGCGTGGCGGTGGCGATGGCCCGCTGGTCGATGCCGCCCATCACGGCACGGCCGGTGAGGCGCAGCCCCTCGGCCAGTGAGGGGTTGCCCTCGCCGTGGGCGTCCCAGTTGAAGGCGGCCACCGGGTAGTCGACGAGCAGGCGCAGCAGGTTGTGGCTGCGGCAGACGTGCAACACGTTGACGGGGGCGCCGCGCACGGCGTGCAGCACCTGCAGGTCGTAGGGGCGGCCAAACTCGCGGTAGAAATCCTCGCCAGCGGCGTCGGTGGTGCCCCAGTCCACGGTGGCGAAGAAGATGCCCGATGCCCCTGCCTCCAGGGAGGCGGCGGCGTAGCGGGCCAGCACCCGTGCGATGGTGGCCAGGCCGGTGTGCACGGCTGCCGGGTCCTCGTGGGCCGCCGTTTTGAGGGCGTTTAGGTCCGTGCCCATGAGCCGGCCGGCGACGGAGATGGGGTTGAAGACCGTCTGCAGCACGTCCACCTCCGCGCCCACCTCCTGCACCACCAGGCGCAGCGCCTCGAGCTGCTCGCCGAAGGGGCCGGTGCGCGGGTCGACCTCCGGCAGGGCGGCCAGCTCGGTGGCGGAGCGCACGGCATGGGCCAGCATCCGCGGCTGGCGCTGGGTGTCCGGGCGGTCGTAGCGGTTGCCCCACGCCTCATAGTAGTAGGTGGCGCGCGGGTTGAGCTTGATCAGGTCGTCGTCGTAGCGGCGGTAGCGCTCGACGGTGGAGGCGGCCAGCGTCTCCGGCGACCACTCGCGCAGGAAGTCGTGCCCCCAGAAGGCGGCGGGCACGCGGTCTACCTCCTGGCCGGCCAGCGCGGCGCGAATGCGTTCTTTCTTGGTCACGAGGCACCTCCCGCGTCGGTAGTTATGTGCGCCGCGCGGGCGCACGTCAAGGGGCGACGGCTCACCGACACGCCTCTAACCGAGAGGCGACCTGGGGCTGTTCGCGGTTCAGCCGCTCCAGGCGCACCTCGGCGTCACGGCTGATGCGCTCCAGAACCTCGTCCACCCGCTCGCTGTCGCCGGCCACGGCGGCTTGCTTGAGGGCCGGCAGCTGGCGGCGCATATCCTCAAGCGTGGCCACGAGCGCGGCGTTGACCGGTTGCAGGTCACCGCCGATGCGCAGGCGGCGCAGATCGTCCAGTAGTCGGCCGAGCTCCACGTCCAGCTCGTCCAGCGCTCGGGCCGCTGCCGCTCGCTGCTCGGTCGTGGCCGCGGGTCCGGCGATGCTCAGTTGCAGCCCAGCGGCGGTGAGGCTGTGGCTGAAGCCTTGGAACGCGGTGCGCACCGTCTCAGCGTACTCGCAGTCGTTCAGCGTCCGCTCGGGGCTGCCGCCGCAGCCGACGGTCAGCGCCAGGAGCACGGCCAGCGCCCGTCCCCGCCACCCCATGTGGTGTGCCATAGGGGTACCTCTCGGAGCCCGGGCCGGCAGCAGGGTTACCGTTCCCCCGCGCCGGCCTGTCGCCGCTGCCAGGCGCGGTCACCGCGGGCGCCGGTGTACACGGTGAGGTCAATGGCGCGCCAGTGTGCGGGCGGCGCGGTGGGCGTCAGACGGAAGAGCAACCGGGGCTCGCGGCGCATGTTGGCCACGAACTGCTCGACATCCGCCTCCGTGGCGCCCGGTCGTGCGCCCAGGTACTTGCGCGCCAGCGCGGTGGTGAGCGGCCAGATCTCGTCGTACACGGGTGTAGCCAGGCAGTCGACCGCCACATAGCGGGTTACCGGCTCTGTGCTCTCGATGCACAGGGAGACGCGCGGGTCACGCAGGATGTGACGGCACCAGGTGCGCGCGGTGGTACCGGTCAGCCAAAAGGCGTCGTCCCGCCACAGGAACCAGACCGGCACCAGGTACGGGCGGCCGTCGCGACGGAGCGTGGCCAGCACGGCGATGATCGGCTGGGAGAGAAACGCCGCCAGGGTCTCCGGGGTCATCCGGGCCACGGCTTATCCCCTGGGATGACAGGGTGGTAGCGCCAGCGTACACCTCTTCCGGGCACCGAGCGACACACCGGCCGGTACGGATTTCACGCAACGCTGACAGGGTCGTAACGCGCTGGAAACCTGGGGGGCCTACGATACCAGTGGAGAGAGCGGTTTGCACCGAGTGGCGACTCGGCGGGAATGGGAACCATGCAGGGTCCGACGCGCACTCAGGTTGAGGCGGTGTACGCGGTGATGCGCCTCTTGCGGGAGGATGACCGCGAGCGCGGGCTGAGCGCGGAGCAGACGGTGCTCTGTCACGCCTGCCAACGCGAGCGGCCAGCGCTGGGCGCGGTGCGCTACGGAGAGACGGTGCTCTGCAACGGCTGTGCGACGGACTACGAGCTGCTGCGCCTAGCCCGCCTGGCGCCGCCGCTGCCCGTGTGGCTGGGCGGATAAACGGGTCCGGCCGAACCAAGGGGACGGCCGCCTCTCATCCCGCATCGGCCACGCGTCGGAGCCAGTCCACGGTGAGGGGCAGGCCCTCGGCGAGCCCGCGGCCGTGAAAACCGATGGCGCGCGCCTGGGCGTCGTCCACGCGCACCGGTCCCAGGCGCCCGTAGACCTCGGAGCGACGGGCGAACAGGCCGGCGTCCGGCGGCAGGGCGGTGCCGGGCGGCAAGGCGTGCACGCGGTGTGGGCTGCCCCACAGCTCCGCCACCCGGTTGAGCACCGCCGAGAAGGTGGCGACCTCGCCGCAGAGCACGTAGCGGCGCCCGGCCGCGCCCCGCTCATAGGCGAGCAGGTGCCCGCGCGCCACGTCCTCGGCCAGCACCCAGCCCACCCGCGCGTCCACGATCACCGGCACCTCACCGCGCACGACGGCCAGGAAGAGCCGATTGTAACTGGCAGGGCCGGCCGGGCTGGGCCCGTAGGCGTTGACGACGTTGACGATGCGGGCGTCCAACCCCTCGCGCACGGCGGCAAACACTAGCCCTTCCGCCTCGGCCTTGGTGACGGAGTACGGGTCGACCAGCGCCGTGCGGTTGGCCGCCCGCTCACTCACCAGACCGGAGGTGTCGATGATGGCGGCGCTGCTGCTCGTGTGCACCACGCGGCGCACGCCCGCGCGCACGGCGGCGCGCAGCACCGCGCGGGTGCCCTCCGTGTTGGAGCGGCGCGCTTCTTCCAATGTGCCGCCTAGGGCCGCGGCCAGGTGCACGATCCCCTCGCATCCCGCCGCAGCCCGCACCAGCGACGCCTCGTCGGCCAGGTCACCCGGCACGATCTCAACCGATGCCGGCAGGAGCGTGGCCTTGTCCGGCGTGCGCACCAGGGCGCGGACGCGATAGCCCTCCTGCACCAGGAGGTGGGTGAGCGCTGAACCGAGGTAGCCGGTCGCCCCGGTGACGAGCAGCATGGCGGTTCCCTCCATCGTCAGCCGGTACAGCTTAGGGCGCCAGGCGCTCGATCTGCCAGCCGCCCTCTGGCCGGGGGGTGTAGCGGAAGCGGTCGTGCAAACGGTTGGGCCGGCTCTGCCAGAACTCGAACTCCTCGGGCACCAGGCGCAGGCCGCCCCAAAACGGCGGGCGCGGCGGGCCGACGGGCGCGGCGGCGGCCAGCTCCGCCACGCGGCGCTCCAGCTCCTCGCGCGAGCCGATCACCGCGCTTTGCGGCGAGACCGCGGCGCTCAGGCGGCTGCCGAGCGGGCGGGTGGCGAAATAGGCGTCCGATTCGGCGTCGCTCACGCGCACCACCCGACCGGAGATGCGCACCTGGCGGCGCAGGTTGGGCCAGTAGAAGACCAGCGCCGCGAACGGGTTGCGCGCCAGCTCGCGGCCCTTGCGGCTCTCGTAGTTGGTGTAGAACACGAAGCCGCGGGCGTCGAATCCCTTGAGCAGCACCATGCGCACCGAGGGACGGCCGTCCGGCGTGGCGGTGGCCAGGGCCATGGCGCTGGGGTCGTGGCAGGCGCGCTCCTGGGCCAGCGCGTACCAGCGCGCGAACAGGGTGAAAGGGTCTGGGTCGAGATCCTCTAGACGGAGGGGCGGGAGCGAATCGGCCCCCGCTTCCGGCTCCTCCGCCTCAGGACGGGTCGACAGGGGCGCGCCGGGGGCGGCGAGCACCCGTGGTGCACGGTCGTGCATGTGCGATCGGCGGGGTTCGCGCTGGCTGGTCCAGGCCGGCGGATGCCCGCTCTCGTCCAAAAGTCTATCGGATCTGTACATCCGGCGCGCGCCTGTCGGGCGTAAAGTGACAGGGCACCCCGCCCGCTGACGGCCGGGGTGCCTCTGAATGCAGCGGGCCGGGGTGCCTTGCAGGGTGCGGCGGGGCTACTTGGCGGCGATGGGGGCGGGCTGGGCGCGGCGGGCGAGCGGCTTGGGGAACCAGTGGTCCTCGTACTCGCTCCACATGCCCTTGAGGTGCGGCATCACCTCGCGCGCAAACAGCTCCGTGTTGTGCAGTGCCAGCTCCTTGGGCATATCGCCGAACTGCATAAGCAGCATGAGCTGGCCCACGCGCAGGCTGACGATCGCCTCGCGCAGCAGGTCGCGCACCGTGGCCGGCGAGCCAGCGATCACGTAGCCCTGCTCGATCATCTGCGGCCAGGTGAGGTTGCTGCGGAAAGCGGAAGCGGCGCGACCCACCTGGGCGCGCAGCCCGGCCTTGACGGAGGCGATGGTGCGATAGCCGGGGGCCTCCGCCCAGCCGTTCCAGACGTGCAGGCAGTTGTTGAAGAAGAACTCGGCGTGCGGGCGGTACAGCCGCTCCGCCTCGGCGTCGGTGGCGGCCACCGCCACGATCTGGGCGAAGCCGGCGCGGTAAGGGTTATCGTCGCCACCGAGCTCTTCGACCTTGTTCCAGTAGCCGCGCAACACGTTGGCGGCGTGCTTGTGGCCGAAGTAGGACAGGTAGGAGTAGACGTAATTCATCCGGGTCGTCCACTCCCACGTCTCGATGGAACCGCCGCCGGGGATCCACACCGGCGGGTGGGGCTTCTGCACGGGGCGCGGCCAGATGTTCACGTACCGCAGCTGCGTGTACTTGCCGTTGAAGCTGAAGACGTTGGGGTTGGTCCAGGCCTCCAGGATGAGGTCGTGCGCCTCGTAGTACTTTTCGCGCAGGATGGCGGGGGGCACGCCGTAGCAGTAGTTGGTGTCCATGCTCGTGCCCACCGGAAAGCCGGCGATGAGCCGCCCGCCGGACAGGCAATCCAGCATGGCGAACTCCTCGGCCACGCGCAGGGGTGGGTTGTAGAGGGCGATGGAGTTGCCCAGCACGCACAGCGCAGCGTTCTGCGTCCGCCGGGCCAGGGCCGCCGCCATCAGGTTGGGCGAGGGCATGAGGCCATAGGCGTTCTGGTGGTGCTCGTTGACGCAGATGGCGTCGTAGCCCATCCGGTCGGCGAACTCCAGCTCGTCCAGCGAGTCGTTGTAGAGCTGGTGGCAGATCGCGGGGTCGAACAGCTCCGCGGGCGGGTCCACCCACACGGAGCGGTAGCGCTGAGAGAAGTCCTTGGGCAGCGCCCGGTAGGGCATCAGGTGAAACCAGAGGAAGTTCACGCGTGCTCCTCCTGATGCGGCCTTCGTCGGGCGCCAGGATGCGCCAAGGCGCCCGTCTGACCGCCGGTAAGGTACCCCCAGCATGGCCTGCACCCGGGCGCGCGTCAAGCGCCGACCAGCATCAGGCGGCGCGACAGGCCTGGGTGGCGGAATGGGCGCGCAGGCAGGTCCGGCACACGTGCACCTTGACCGGCTCCCGCCGCGGACGCACGCGGGTGATCCGCTTCCGTTTCCGGTCCCATACCAGCACGGCCTGCTCGATCATGGAGGACCTCCCTCTACTGGCTCACGGCACTGTCTGACCGGATCATGCCATGGCCGTGTTTCCGGGAGGTGACGGGTCGATTGCCACGAGGTGAAATTTCGGCGGACGCTCTGCCCCTCACCCGCCCTTCGGGCATTCTCTCCCGCATGCGAGAGGGGGTTAGAAGGAGGGTAGGTGAGGGCACGGAGGCCAATTCGGGCCGGTGAGGTGTGTACTGCCCGCGGCCGTGTAGCTCGACGGCGTGATCGGTGGCACGCGCCGGTGTGAGGGGTTGGCCGAACGCGCATGAAGCGCGAGCCGAGGGGGGAGCTCCCCCATCGGCTCGCGTCAGGTAGTGCAGGTTGGGCGTGCGTGCTGGGGGTGGTGAACGACGGGGCTCGTCCTATCCCTCGGCCTGAATCTGACCGCGGCGGCGCGCTTCTTCGGCGCGCTCCGCCTTGCGCTTCTTTTCCGCGCCCTCACCGTGCGCCTCGGGAAAGAGACTCTCGCCGGGCTTCGTTACCTGGTCCAGGGTGCTGCCAAAGGCCTCACCGGCCTCATACTTGCGGAGGAACTCCTCCGACACGAAGAACATTCAGATACAGAACCCGTCGCGCGCGATATCCTCGTGATGTCTGTCACACGGACAGATCTTCAGGCGATCCTCCGCCGGATCACCTGACAGCGTCATTCAAGGACAGTAGCGCTTGCCGTATAAGAGCTCGTTCTTGGCCAGCCCGCGCTGCACCAGCTCGACGGTGAGCGGGTCAGGGAAGAACTTATACGGCCCCTTGGCCACGTATCGCTCGGACATGCGCTTGGCGCCGAGGTACGCCTTCTGGATCTGCTCTTTGGTGAAGCCGGCCAGTTGTGGATCGCTTTCAAACGGCTCCAGGCCGAGATCCTCTGGGCTCATCGCTCGCTCCATCGGCTCCTATAGGTAGCCTCAGTATAGACCATGCACGCGCACGGCGGGTGTAGGTGGCCTCGCTGCCTCCCCCATCGGTCAGACGACGCCCAGCACGTGGTACCCGGAATCGACGTGCACCACCTCGCCGGTCACGCCGCGCGCCAGATCGCTGAGCAGGTAGACGGCGGTGTCGGCCACTTCCGTGGGGGTTGTGCCGTGGCGCAGCGGCGCGTGCTCGGCCACGCGGTGGGCCATCTCCAAGAACCCCTTGATCGCCCGTGCGGAGGCGGTGCTGATCGGCCCGGCGGAGATGGCGTTCACGCGGATGCCGCGCGGGCCCAGGTCGGCGGCCAGGTAGCGCACGCTCATCTCCAGGGCGGCCTTGGCTACGCCCATGACGTTGTAGTGCGGCACCACTCGCTCCCCGCCCAGGTAGGTGAGCGTGACCACCGAGCCGCCGCCGCGTCGCTCCATGAGCGGCGCCGCCCGCTGCAGGACGGCCGTCAGCGAGTAGGCGCTCACCTCCAGCGCCACCCGGAACGCCTCACGGCTGGTGTGCAGGTAGGGGCCGTCCAGCGCCTCCGTCGGGGCGTAGGCGATGGAGTGGACCAGCGCGTCGAGGCCGTCGTGCGTCGCCTCGATCTGCCGGAATAGGGCGTCGATCTGGGCGTCGTCGCTCACGTCACAGGGCAGCACCAACGTGCCGGGGAGGGAGTCGCCGAGGGCGCGTACCCCCCGCTCCACCCGTTCGCCCTGATAGTTGAGCACCAGCCGGGCCCCTTCTCGGTGCAACGTCTGGGCGATGGCCCAGCCAATGCTGAACTTATTGGCCACGCCCAGCACCAAGGCCACCTTGCCGTCAAGCAGTCCCATGGCTCCCTCCGTTGGCAGGGTTGCGGCTTGCGTTTGGGAAGGGAAACGGTCTGCCCTTCCCAGGGCGTTCGCCGTGCTCGCGCTGCGACGGTGCATCGCCTCGAGGATACGGGGTCCAGCCCTGGCGCGCATGTCAGCGCCAATCCACCCACCGGGCTGCCGACGTAGCGATCGCGGGGCGTTAATATGCCTCTAACACCCCATTGCGCTGCTCTGGCTATCATCGGCACCAGCGCCATCCCCGCCCTCAACCCGCATGTCCAGGAGACCGACGATGGCACCGACACCGTCCACCCCGCCGGCTCGAGACCACATCCTCGGTGGGCTCGGTGCGGGCGCGCTGGCGGCCGTGGCCGCCGCCCTCGTCTCGCTTCCGCTCCGCTCCCCGAACGACGCCTTCTTCAACACCGCCAGCATCACGCTGGGCGCGTTGCTGGTCGGGCTGGTGGCCGGTCTGGCCTGGCAGGCGCTGCACCGGCGCCCGCACCCCCTCCCTGCCTTTGCCGGCTGGCTGGCCGCCGGCTTTGCCCTCGTGGCGCTGGCCACGCTGGCGTTCGAGGCGGCGCCCGGCGCACCCTTAGACGGGGTCGCCACGTTCGTGCTGCCGCTGGCGGCGCTGGTGTTCGCGGCGGTCGGCGTGCTCACGCCGCTGCTGGCGCGGCCCGTGGTGCGGCCCGTGTGGAGCGCGCCGGTAGCCACCGTGGCCGCCCTCGCCCTAGGTATGGCCCTGGCCGGCCAGGGTGACGCCCAGAGCGGCCGACTGGCGCTCCCGGCGCTACCGGAGCCCCCGGCCAGTCGGGGGGCGGGCGGCCAGGCGAGCGGCGCCGCCGGCGAGATCCTCCGTCCGCACGATGTGGCTGGGGTAGTGTTCACGGTCGTGCCGGGTGAGTCCACCGCTACCTACACCGTGCGCGAGAAGCTGGCGCGCCTGCCGCTGCCTAGCAACGCCGTCGGCCGTACCACGGCCATCACCGGCACCATCCGCCTGGACGGTGGGCCGTCCACCATCACCGTGGACCTGCGCACCCTGGAGAGCGATCAGCCCATGCGTGATCGGTTCATCCGGGAGCGGGGCGGCATCCAGTCCGAGCGCTACCCCTACGCGCAGTTCAGCGTGACCCAGCTTGACCTTCCCAGCGAGTACCGCGTGGGCGAGACGGTGAGCCGCGCGGTCACCGGCATGATGAAGATCCGTGAGGTGGAGCGGCCCCTCACCTTTCAGGTGGAGGCACGCTTCCATGACAACACGCTCTTCATCGTCGGACGAACCGATTTCACCTGGGCCGACTTCGACATCCCGCCGCCGAACATCGCCGGCATCGTGCAGGTGGAGGACACCGTGCATATCGAGGTGCTGATCGTCGCCCGCCGCGACGGCACCGGTTAGGCCGGTGCCAATCCCGGGGCCCGCCCCGCGCCCGAGCGTGAGGGACGAGGACCGGCGGGGAGGCACGGGCAGCGTCCCCGCCGGTCTCCGCCCCCTGGTTCTCGACGTGGTACCACCCCCACGACCATGCCATACCCTCACCGATCGCCTCGCCTTGCCTGGGTGAGGATGTCCGTTCGGATGAGAGCGTTCCGCAAAACGCCGGCCGACCATCGTTGAGATCGATAAATGGTCGCCGGAGGGGTGCGATGTTCACCTGCACGGACTGCTACAAGAGGGCCGAGCTGGACGACGCGGCTGAGGTGTACGACGCCGAATGGTGCCACTGCCTCTGGTGTCACGAGCCGGCGCGTGGCGCCCGTCGGCCGGTGCCCGAGTCGCTCCGCCGCCAGGTGCTCGCGGTGCTGGCGGCGTGTGAGCCGTAAGCGGCGGTGCGCCGCCTATCGGGTCGTCGCACCCTCCAGCGGGTGGGAGGAGGCGATGCGTCGGTAGAGGTCCATCTGCTGGAAGAAGTGCGCCAGCACGTAGTGCTCGTTGACGTCGTGCTGGCGGTTGTCGCTGTTGGCGGCGGGCAGCCAGAAGGTGGGCCGGCGCAGCACCTCGGTGAAGACGTAGGCCGGCAGCGTGCCGCCCAACAGCGGCACCACCACCGGCGGGCCGCCCGTTTGCGCCAGCAGGCCCAGTAGCCACTCGTAGGCCGGGTGCTTGGGCGGCGTGAAGCTGGCCGGCAGGTCGTCGCCCGTGCGCACGATGAAACTCAGGCCCGGCTCCAGCGCGGCGTGCGCGGTGGCCGCCTCCTCCACGATGGCGCGCACGGCCGTGGGCGGGGTGTCGGGTGTGAGGCGCACGTCCAGACGGGCGTGCACGGAGCGGGGGATGATCGTGCGGGTCAGCTCCGGTGAGGCGCCCTCGCTCATCAGATGGTTGACGTTCACCGTGGGCCAGAGGAACGGCCGCCAGGTGGCTTCCGTGGCCAGCTCGGCGAAGGTCTGCTCCGCTTCCTGGCGGAAGGCGTCGTGCCGCTCCGCGTAGGCGCGCACCCGCCCCTCGATGTCGGCGATGAGACGGGCCAGGGGCAGCACCGGGTTGGGCAGGATGTTGCCGTAGTTGCCGGAGTGGAGCGAGGCCGGCGCCCCGTTCTCCGCCACGATGTCCACGATCAGGAGCCCGCGCACGCCCAGCACCAGCGTGGGCCGGTTGCGTTGTTTGGGCCCATCAGAGCCGACCACCAGGTCCGCCGCCAGCCGATCGCGATAGCGTTCGGCCACGGCGCGCAGGTGCGGGCTGCCGTGCTCCTCCTCTCCGTCCAGCAGCACCTTCACGCGCCACTGGAGCGTGCCGGCGCGGGCGGCGTCCAGCAGGCCCAGGAGGGCGGCCAGGTGCTGGCCCTTGTTGTCCGCGCCGCCGCGTGCCACCAGTACCACCCCGTCCAGCGCCTCGGCCGGCAACGCTGCCGGGTCTACCGGTTGCCCCTCCTGAAAGCACGTGGGCGCAAACGGCTCGCAGCGTACCCCCTCCCACACCCACTGGGTCACATCGCCGGGCGGCTGCACGTCGTAGTGGCCGTAGACGAGCAGCGTGGGCGCGCCGGGCGGGCCGGCGATCTCGCCGTACAGGCAGGGCGTGCCGGCGCCGTCCTCAGGCAGGAGCGGCGTGAGCTCCAGCCCCAGGGAGCGCCACAGCGCCTGCACCTCTGCCACCATCGCCGGCGTTACCCGTCGGCTGACGGTGGCGATGCGCACGTAGCGGTCGAGCAGGGCCAGGCGGTCATGACGCTCGGACACGGTGGATCCCCCCTTTTGGGCATCGGGCGGCTGCGGTCCATTCTATTGCCTGCCGGTAGAACGCCATAGAATGGCGAGGAACAAAACCCGGTTGCACGGCCCCCGCATGGGGTCGGGAAAGGAGCGCATACCATGCGTGAGGCGGTGATCTGCTGCCCGGTGCGCACCCCCGTCGGCCGGTTCGGCGGGGCGCTCAAGGACGTGGACGCGGAGACGCTGGCGGCCACCGTGGTGGAGGCGGTGCTGACGCGCACCAAGATCGACCCGCGCGTGATCGACGACGTGGTGTTCGGCCACTGCTACCCGAACGGCGAGACGCCGGACATCGGCCGCATCGCGGCGCTGCGCGCCGGCCTGCCGGTGGAGGTGCCGGGCGTGCAGCTCGACCGGCGCTGCGGCTCCAGCCTGCAGGCCATCTGCCTGGCGGCGATGGAGGTGCAGACCGGCGTGGCGGACGTGGTGCTGGCGGGCGGCGTGGAAAGCATGAGCAACGCCGAGTTCTACACCACCCAGGTGCGCTGGGGGCCCAACCGCGGCGCCATCACCCTGATGGACCGGCTGGACCGGGGCCGGGTGACGGCCGGCTCCAGCCGCTACCCGGTGCCGGGCGGCATGATCGAGACGGCGGAGAACCTCCGCCGCCAGTACCGGATCTCGCGCCAAGAGCAAGACGAGTACGCCCTGCGCTCCCACCAGCGGGCGGTGGCCGCCTGGGAGGCGGGTAAGTTCGACGCCGAGATCGTGCCGGTGCCGGTGCCCTCCAAGAAAGGCGAGGGCATCCTCTTCGCCCGCGATGAGCACCCGCGCGCCGACACCACCTTGGAGAAGCTGGCGGCGCTCAGGCCCATCCGCATCAGCGTGGACCCGGAGGCGACGGTGACGGCCGGCAACGCCAGCGGCGAGAACGACGCCGCCGCCTGCTGTATCGTCACCACGCCGGAGAAGGCGGCGGAGCTGGGCCTCAAGCCGATGGGCAAGCTGCGCTCCTGGGCCATCGCCGGCGTGCATCCGGCCTACATGGGCATCGGCCCGGTGCCGGCCACCAAGAAGACGCTGGAACGGGCCGGCCTCAGCCTGGCGGACATGGACCTCATCGAACTGAACGAGGCGTTCGCCGCCCAGGTGCTGGCCGTGACGCGCGAGTGGGGCTTCACCGAGAAGGACTTCGACCGCCTGAACGTGAACGGCTCCGGCATCTCCATCGGCCACCCGGTGGGGGCCACCGGCGCGCGCATCATGGCCACGCTCTTGCACGAGATGGAGCGGCGGGGCGCCCAGTTCGGCCTGGAGACGATGTGCATCGGCGGCGGTCAGGGCATCGCCGCCGTGATCGAGCGGGTGGGCTAGCGGATCGAGCGCGCCCCAAGCGCGGAAGCGCGCGAAGGACGGCGGCGCGCTTCCCACCGGCGTGATCCTAGAGGGGGCGCTCGCGCGGCGGGGACACGTCGTCGTGCGGCTTCTCGGGGGGAGCGGGCCGCGGCGAACGCCCGCACCGCTCACGGGGAGCCACGCGGAGCCAAGGCACGCAGGGCCTCCCGCCGATCGGCCTCGTCCGGGTAGAGGTCTTCCAGCCGGATCAGCCCGGTGGCGTCGGCGAAGCGCGCCAGGCCCTCCATGCATTCCTTGCGGCTGAGGCCCGGCTGCCAGTCGCGGCACGCCTGTGGGCGGGCCAGGTGCACGGTGCAGGTGGTGTGTCGCCCCTCGTATCGCAGGAACACACAATGGCCGTCCACTTGGCGCAGCAGGCGGCGCTCGTCGTCCAACGGGTAGGGCTGGGTGTAGGCCATCTCGAACGCGGCCGCGCTTAAGCCGAGGTGGGCGGCCAGGCGCTCGCTATCGGCGCGGGTGAGCAGGGGCTGCCAGCGCTCGCAGCAGAGCCCGCAGCGGTGACAGGGGATGGCCGGGCCGCCGCTGTCCAGCGCGTGCACGCCCACGGGCGTGACGATCTGCGCCTGCATCCCCGTTCCCATGCGACTGGGTTCGGGACGATCGTCCCGCGCCGCCGCCCGCCCGTCAAGCGGGCGGGGCTTGACAGCGCCGTCATCGCCCCTATACTGGCCCTGATGATGAACAAACGCTCGTTAGGTAACCTGGAGACGTCGCGTCGGGCGGCGATTCTGGAGGCGGCCAAGCGGCTGTTCGCCGCGCGCGGCTACCACGCCACCTCCGTGCGCGACATCGCCGCCGCCGTGGACCTGCAGGGCGGCAGCCTCTACGCCCACATCGCCTCCAAAGAGGACCTGCTGTGGGAGCTGGTCAGCCGCGCCGCCGAGCGCTTCGTGGGCGGCGCCGCCGCGGTGGAGGCGGAGGAGCCGGATCCACGCCGCCGCCTGCGCCGCCTGGTGGAGGCGCACGTTGCCGTCATGACCAGCGACCCGGCCAACGCCGTGGTCTTCCACCACGAGTGGCGCGCCCTGCCGCCGGAGCGGCGGGCGGCCATCGCTGCCCAACGCCGGACCTACGAGGCCGTCTTCCGCCGCGCCATCGCGGACGGCGTGCGTGCCGGTGTCTTTCAGGTACCGGACCCCAAGTTCGCCACCCTGCTGGTGCTCTCGCTGGGCAATTGGCTTTACCAATGGTACCGCCCGGATGGCCCACTCCCGCCCGAGGCGATTAGCGCCCGGTTCATCGAGCTGATCGAGCGCGCGCTGGGCGCGTGCTGTGTCCCGCCGGTGGAGCCAGCCCGGGCAACCGCGTCGACGGGTAACGATGCCGCCCCGCCCCGGCCTGCCGGGGCCCCGCCGCGGCCGAACGGAGGTGCTGCGTGATCATTCAGGACGACCTGCTGGCCCCCGACGTCGTGGCCGACCCCTACACCTACTTCGGCCGCCTGCGCGAGGCGGACCCCGTGCACTGGAACCCGCGGTGGGGCGGCTGGCTGGTGACCCGCTACGACCTGGTGGTCGAGGCGCTGCGCGACTGGGACCGGTTCTCCGCCGACCGCATGGCCTCGCTGGCGCTGGAGCTATCGCCTGCGGACCGGGAGCGCCTGTCCCTGCTCATCAACTACTTCTCCAAATGGCTGGTGTTCACCGACCCGCCCTATCACACCCGCGTGCGCATGCTGGTGAACAAGGCCTTCACGCCGACCAGCGTGGAGCGGCTGCGCCCGCGGGCGCGCGCGATCATCAACGAGTTGCTGGCCTCGGTAGCCAACCGAGGGGGCATGGAGTTCATCCACGAGTTCGCCTTCCACCTGCCGGTGATCGTCATCTCCGAGTACCTGGGGGTGCCGCCGGAGGACCGGGAGCAGCTCAAGGAATGGTCCGACGAGACCTCGCGCATCTTCTTCATCCGCGCTGACGAGCCGGACCGCCGCGAGCGCTCGCAAGAGGGGCTCCGGCACCTGCTGGAGTACTTCGAGCCCCTCATCGAGGACCGGCGCCGCCACCCCAAGGACGACCTGATCAGCGCCCTGGTGCAGGCTGAGGAGCGGGGCGATCTCCTGTCCCACGACGAGCTCTTGGCCACCTGCACGGTGCTCATCTTCGCTGGCCATGAGACCACCACCAACCTGCTGGCCAACGGTCTGGTGGCGCTCATGGAGCACCGCGACCAGTGGGAGCTGCTGCAGCAGAACCCCACCCTGGTGCGACCGGCGGTGGAAGAGCTGCTGCGCTACGATGGCCCGGTCAAGGCGACCTTCCGCTGGGCCAAGGTGGACACGGAGCTGGGCGGCACGCCGATCCGCGCCGGCGACCGCCTGCTCCTGGTGCTGGGAGCGGCCAACCGTGACCCACGCAAGTTCGCCCACCCCGATGACCTGGACATCACCCGCACTCCCAACCCGCACGTGGCCTTTGGGCACGGCATCCACGTGTGCTTGGGGGCGCCGCTGGCGCGGTTGGAGGCGCAAGAGGCCTTCCTGGCCCTCTCCCAGCGCTTCCCCACCCTGCGTCTGGCCGACCGGCCGCGCGAGTACCATCGCACGTTAGTGGCCCGCGCCCTGAAGGAGCTCTGGGTGGAGTGGTCATGAGCCGGCGCCTGCGCATTACCATCGACTACGACCGCTGCGTGGGCTCGGGCATCTGCATCCTCACCGCGCCCGGCGTGTTTGCCTACAACGCGGAGCGCCAGTCCACCGTCACCGACCCGACGGCGGAACCGGCGGAGCGGGTGCTGGAGGCGGCCCAGGGCTGCCCGCAGCTCGCGATCACCGTGGAAGACGCCGAAACGGGCGAACGGCTGTTTCCTCCACCCGGGCTGGGCTGAGGCGGTGCCCAGGACCGACGCAGGAAGGGCTCCCGCCCTCAGTGCGCCCCTGCGATCCGGCGCAGGGCGGCTACCAGCTCGGACACGGGCGGGTGGTCGCCGGCGTGGCGGGCGTAGTGAGCGTACCGCACGGTGCCGTCCCGGTCGATGATGAACGTGCCGGGGAGCAGGCGTGGGTCACCGCCCGGCATCCCGCCCAGGTGTCCCTTGAGGACAGCCTGGGTGTAGCGGGCCAGCACCTTGGGGCCGAACAGCTCTGCCGGCCGGCCGCGGCGCAGGGCAAAGGCGCGGTACCCCGCCAGCGATGGGTCCGCCAGACAGGGGAAAGGCACGCGCAGGCGCCGGCAGAGGGCCTGCACCGGCGCGGGGCCGCCCTGCAGCACGGCCACCACCCGGCCGCCCGCCGCCTCGATCTCGCCCGCGCCCCCACGGAGCGCCGCCAGGTACTCCCGGCAGAACGGTCAGCCCATGTGGCGCAGAAAGGCCACCACCAACGGCCCCTCGCGCCACAGGTCGGACAGCCGCACGGCACCACGCTCGCCTTGGACCGTCACATCGGGTGCGCGGTCACCCACTCGGATCGTCACGGTCACCCCTCACCCACGTTCATGCGCCCATCGTCCGACAGCGCGGGCTCTGACCGGCGTGTTTCAGTTCCTGCGCATGCTCTCGCCCCTCTCCTGGACCCCCTCGCGCCGTGATCGTCCTCGGCGTCGGTGACACGCCGGTCCATTTTCTCGTGGCCGTGGGCGCCATCGGGCCGATCATCCTCAACACCGCCGCGGAGGTGCAAGCCCTGGACCCGCGCTGGGTGACGGTGGCGCGCAGCCTGGCGGCCAACCGGTAGGAGGTGGTGCGCGCGGCGATGTGGCCCCGGCCCGAGGCACGGGGCCCGTGCTCACCGATCTTTGCCGGGGCGTGGGCCTAGCCTGGATCATCCTGGTGCCGGCCGAGATGCTCGGTGTGGACTCTGGGCTGGGGTACTTCATCCTCAACGCCCGCGACCGGCTGGCCTACGCCGAGCTGATGGCCACCATCCTGGTGGTTGGCGCCGGCGGCTTCCTCATCGACCTGACAGCGCGCCGGCTGCTCTGGGAGCGGCGGCGTCGCTCCTGCCGGCCGGCCATTGCAGCGCCGGTTACCGGCCAAAGCGGATCGAGCGGCGCCCGGGCTGCTTCTCGCGCTTCGCTCCCCGGTTCGCGGTAGAATGGCGGGCAGGCCACCCCGGCAAACGCCGGGATGAGCGCATATCGGGCGACGGCGGTGGCGCGAGGGGTTCGGTTCCGCGAGCAGGCAGCGGGGGAGGCAGTGCCGCAGGCGCCGGCGGCCGCGCGACGCTTCTCCGCCTTGCGCAACCGGAACTTCGCCCTGCTCTGGTTCGGCCTGCTGGTGTCCAACTCCGGCTCCTGGATGCAGCTCGTCGCCCAGGGCGTGCTGGTGTACGACCTCACCCGGTCCGCCTTCGCCCTGGGCCTGGTCAGCTTTGCCCGCGCCGTGCCGATGATGGTGGTCACACCGATGGGCGGCGTGGTGGCGGACCGGGTGCCGCGTCTGCGCCTGCTCAAGGTGACGCAGATCACCGCCTTGTGTCTGGCCCTGGTGCTGGCGGTGCTCACCTCGGCGGGTGTGATCACCGTGTGGCAGATCGCGCTCCTGAGCCTGCTTTCCGGCACCGTGAACGCCTTTGACCAGCCCACGCGCCAGGCGCTGCTCCCGGACCTGGTGCGCCGTGAGGACCTGACCAACGCCATCGCCCTCAACTCGGCGGCCTGGCAGGGGGCGGCGATGTTCGGGCCCGCCCTGGCCGGCCTGGCCATCGGCTGGGTGGGCATTGCCGGGGCCTTTTACGCCAACGCCGCCAGCTTCCTGGCCGTCGTCGCCGCGCTCCTGCTTATACGCGGCGTCCCCGAGCGCTCGGTCGACGCGCGTGAGCCTCGCGGCCTGTTCGACGATCTGGCGCAGGGGTTGCGCTACGTGCGCGCTACGCGGCTGGTGTGGACGCTGCTCGTGCTCTCCGTGGTAACGAGCGTGTTTGGGCGGTCGTACGTGCAGCTCTTGCCCGCCTTTGCCGGCGCGGTGCTGCACGTGGGGCCGCGGGAGCTGGGGCTGATGATGTCCGCCCCCGGCGCGGGCACGCTCGCCGGCGCCACCGCTCTGGGTGCCTTGGGCGACGTGCGCCGCAAAGGGGGAGTCTTGCTCGGGGGCATGGCGCTGTTCAGCGTCACCCTCATCCTGTTCAGCATGAGCCGCTCCCTGCCGCTGGCGCTGGTGCTGCTGTTCCTCACCGGGGTGACGAGCATCGTGTTCAGCACCATGTTGTCCAGCATGTTGCAGCTCACCGTGCCGGGGCACATGCGCGGCCGAGTGATGAGCCTGCTCACCGTGTCGTTCCAGGGCTTCGGGCCGGTGGGGGCGTTGCTCACCGGCAGCCTGGCCGACGTGATCGGCACCCCGCGCGCCATCGCCCTGGCGGCGGCGCTGATGGCCGTGGGCGCCGCGCTGGCGTCCGCTCGCCTCACGAAGTGAGGACGCCACACCCCAGCCGTTCTTCCCGTCCTTGACCCTCTTGCCGGCTCGCGCGCCACCCGCCCGTATGGCATTGGCGCCAGCGCGCCGGTTGTGTCACACTGCCTGACGGTGCCGTCGCACGAACGAGGGGGTTGCATGGCCACACGAGGGGACACCGCCGGCCGCCCGCAGCCGTCTCACGCGAACCACCCCTCCGCCTCGCCCACCTCTCCACCCCCCACCCTCAAGGGAGGGCGCGAGGGGGTCGGTCCGTCGGTGCCATGGTGGCTGCGGCGGGCGGTGCGCCTGCGCACGTTTCAATCGCTGGCCAACCCGCACTTCCGCACGTTGTGGCTGGGGATGCTCGCCTCCTTCATGGCGATGAACATGAACATCCTCGCCCGCGGCTACCTGGCCTACGAGCTGTCCAAGTCCGCCACCGCCCTGGGCGCTGTGACCATGATGCGGGGCTTGCCCCAGCTCTTCCTCTCCCCCCTGGGCGGCGTAGTCGCCGACCGGGTGGACAAGCGGCGACTGCTCTTGGTCACGCAGGTGCTGATGGGCTCCCTGGCCGTGGTCAATGCCCTCCTCATCCAGTTCGGGCTGATCAAGGTGTGGCACCTGGCCCTGCTCAGCCTGGCGGAGGGATTCGTCTTCGCTTTTAACATGCCTTCCCGCCAGGCGATCGTCCCGGAGCTGGTGTCGGACGAGGAGCTGCCCAACGCCGTCGCGCTGAACAACTCCGGCATGAACCTGACCCGGATTCTCGGCCCGTCCCTGGCCGGAATCCTGGTGGGCCTGGGCGACAGCGGGCTGGAGATCACGTTTTATCTGATCGCGCTGTGCTATGTGGGGTTCATCACCGCGCTGTGGCGGCTTCCCCGGGTGCGGCCCGGGCGGCGGCCACCCGGCAAGGGTCGCTTCTGGGAACAGCTCACCGGCGGCATCCGGTACATCCTCGGCTACCCGGCCCTAACGGCCCTCATCGGGCTGGCGTTCGTGCCGGTGCTGTTCGGCATGCCGTACCAGTCGCTGCTGCCGGTGTTCGCGCGCAGCGTGCTGCACGTGGGCGCGCGTGAGCTGGGCATGCTCTCCGGCGCAGCGGGCCTGGGAGCGCTGATCGGCTCGCTGACGGTGGCCACGCTGGCCTCCTATCCGCGCAAGGACCTGCTGCAGGTGGGGTTCGGCGTGCTGTTTGGCGTGGCGCTGGTGGGCTTTGCCCTAACGCCGGTGTTCGAGCTGGCGCTGGCGTGGGTGCTGGCCGTGGGCCTGTGCGGCAACGCCTACATGGCGCTCAACAGCACGATGATCATGTCCGTCACCGACCGCGCCTACCACGGCCGGGTGATGAGCGTGTACCTGATGACGTGGGCGCTCATGCCGCTATCCACCCTGCCGCTGGGCAAACTCGTCGACACGCTGGGCCCGCAGACCACCGAGGCGCTGGCCGGTAGCGTGGTGGCCCTGTTCGTGGCCGCCGTGGGTCTGGGGCGCGTACGCCGCCCGGCGGAAGCAGCGGAGCGGGCGTAGCTTGTTCAGGTGCTTCCGTGATGCGTTATGCTGGGACGTGAGCGCCCCGCCGTAGCCATACTCAGGAGCTCGTCATGACCGCAGTCTCCGATGCCGCCGTTAGCGCCGCCCGGTCCGCCGTTCTGGCCGCCGCCCGCCTGATCTGCGCCACCGGCGCCATCTCGCGCTCCGGCCACGGCAACATCTCCGCCCGCATCCCCGGCAGTGACCGCATCGTGCTCACCGCCGTGGGCGGCATCACCGACCTGCGCGAGGAGCACCTGGCCGTGCTCTCCCTTGACGGTCAGGTGCTGGACGGGCGCATGGAGCCCACCGCCGCCGAGATCGTGCACATGCACACCGCCGTCTACCGCCGTCGGCCGGACGTGGGCGGCATCGTGCACACGCACGCGCCGTTCGTCACCGCCTACGCCGTGGCCAACCGGCCGCTGGAGTGCATCTACGAGGCGATGGCTCGCTTCGACATCGTGGAGCCGGTGCCGGTGGCGGCCTACGCGCCCCGCGGCTCCGACGAATCAGTGAGCAACATCGTGGCCGCCATCACCGACCGCTCCAAGGCCGTGCTGCTCCAGAACCACGGCATCCTCACGTTTGCCGAGAGCCCGGAGGCCGCCGTCCGCGTGCTCACGGTGCTGGAGGAGGCGGCCGAGCTGGGCATCCTGGCCACCAACCTGGGCCAACCGACGACCATCCCGGCCCACCTGGCCGCCTATGCCCAGCGCCGCGCCCAGGAGTTCGCCGCGCGCGGCGCCGTTCAGGCGTAACGACGCGAAGGCGCGCCTACTGGACGCGCGCGATCACCAGATTGTCGAAGCGCGCCTCCGCGATGCCCGACACGTTTGGGTCGATGCTGGCACCTAGCGCCCACACGCCGCCGGGATAGGTGTCGTCTTGCACCCGTACCACCTCCTTGCCGTTGATCCGCACCGCGATCACGCCGCCGGCGCAGACCATCTCGATGTGGTTGCTGCCGGTGCGCTTAACCTCCGAGGGCAGTGGCCGGGCGGCAAGCACGGTGGGCTGCGAGCCTTGGCCGTCGCTGCGTACGAGCGCGACAGCCTGGAGCTGGTACCGAATGGTCGGGTTGGGGACGAACTGCAACAAATAGCCGCCCAACGGGCTTGAGTTGCAGGCGATGAAGATGCCGCGGTCACGCGTGTCGCTGCCGCCCAGGCGGGCGTCCACGCTCAGGGCGGTGTTGGCGAAAATGTTGTTGACGTTAGCGAGCACGATCTGGTTCCAGCTTGGGTCGAATTTGCGGATCACGTACTCGCCGTTTTCGTAGGTGCGCGTGTAGCGCCTGGGATCGTCTGAGCCCTGGGGCAGCACGCCGCGCGCCGGATCGGAGAAATCATCCCGCACCAGCACCCCGGAGGCCTGGCCGCCCCCTCCCCCTTGCTGCCCGCCCTGGACGTTCTGCCCTTGCCGCTCGGAGTTCGGATTGCCCCCCTGTTGTCCGCCCTGAAGGTTCTCCACTCGTCGGTCAGGGGCGGGAGGCGGCGGGGTTGGCGACCCGTTGTTGGAACCGGAGTGCTGGATACCGTACACAATGAGCGTGGCGATAATCCCCGCCGCGACCGCCAATCCGCTGATCCGGCCAAAGGGCCCCCGCCGCGCCGGAGGTGGTGCGGGCGTCCAGGCCGGTGCCGGACCACGCGCCGGTGGCGAAGGCCAGGGCGTATGACCGATGGGCCCCGGTTGCGGCGCCGCGGGTCCAGAGCCAGGAGTGGGTCGAGGTGCCTGCAACGTCGTCCCGCCCGCGTCCGCTCGGGCTGCGGGCGAGGTAGGAACCGCCTGCCGCGCGCCCTCTGGTGCTCTCTCGGTCGCCGCCGGTGGTGCGCTCGCCGCGGCTCCCTGGGATAGGGCAGGGGCGAAGGGTGCCGGCGCCACCAGCGTGCCCCCCTCCGGGGCGCTCGCCGGGGTGGCAGGCCCGGTGGCGCGCGGCGCCACCAGCGTGGCATCGGCATCTCGGTGCTGGGGGGCACCGGCCTGGGCAGCGCGCAGGCGTGCGATGAGCTCGCGCGCGCCGGCAGGCCGCTGATTCGGGTCCTTGGCCAGGGCCTGCATGAGCACGGCGGCTACGGCGGGTGGCAGGTCTGGGCGCAGGGCGCGCGGGTCGGCGGGCCGCTCGGACAGCACGGCGGTCAGCACCTGCGCTGGGTCGCCCTCGAAGGGCGGCCGGCCGGTGAGCAACGTGTAGAGGGTGGCCGCGAGCTGGTAGACATCCGTGCGTGGCGTCACCTGCCCACCGGCGCGGAGTTGTTCCGGCGCCATGAAACCCGGCGTGCCCACGAACACATCGCTGCGGGTCACGCTGGCGCTGCCCAGCGCGCGGACCAGGCCCAGGTCCAGCAGCACGGCACGGCCGGTGGCGGTCTCAAGTAGCACGTTTTGGGGCTTGACGTCCCGGTGTACCAGACCGGCGGCATGCAGCGCCTCCAGTGCCGCCGCGATCTGGTCGGCGATGGCCAGGGCTTCCGCGAAGGGCAGGGGCCCGCGCTCGGCACAGTGGGCGCTGAGCGTGCGTCCCTCGATCAGCTCGGTGGCCAGAAAGACGGTGCGGCCCACCTCGCCCGCCTCGTACACGGCGACCACGTTGGGGTGCCGCACCCGGCCCAGCGCCTGCCCCTCGCGCACGAACCGCTCGCGCACGGCCGGGTCGTCGGCGAGATGCGGGTGCAGCACCTTCAGCGCCACCGCGCGCCCGGTGGTTGGGTCGTGCGCCCGGTACACGGTGGCGAAGCCGCCGCGCCCCAGCACTCCCTGAAGCTCATACCTGCCGATGGTGGCCATCTCGTCCCTCCCCCTGCCGGTCCTGCCGGGCTCGGCGGCCGGCGCGTGATGCGTTGAAGGTTGCTACCGCGCTTGACTCCTCCTGCAGGACGTTTCGACGCGTGCGCCGCGCCCCGCGCTACGGGCGTTTGTACTCTTCGATGGCGCGCACGCCGGACACCTCCGGCCGCTTGAGCACCTCGAGCAGGGCCTGTGGTGACGAGAAGTGGACCCGCACCACGCCAAAGCTCTCGAAGTCCTGCACCACGCGGGCCTGATCGGGTGCCACCGCGAGCACCAGCCGCTTCAGCTCGGTGTAGATCTGCGGTCGCATCTGGACCAGCGTGTCGTCGGTGAGGGCGACGCCGCGGCTGGCCGCCACCCGCTTGATCGAGTTCTGGACTTGCTCGTCGTCGAGCGTCACCAGGCCGTCCGCCTCGCCGGTATCGATCATCTGCCGGAAGACCGGCTCGTCCAGCCGTCCGCTGTCCACGTGCTTCTTGAGCTCATTCCGCAGCCGGCTGGGTGGCCGGTTGGGCGTGGGGGTGGGCGTGGGTGAAGCTGAAGGCGGGGGTGTGGGCGCCGCCGCGGCCGGTGTGGAAGCGCCGCCCGACGCTCCCTGGGCATCCCGCTCGCCGCGAATGGCCAGCAGCACCCCCGCCGCCAGGATCGCGGCTCCCGCCATGGCGAAGACGGGCCAGCGCCACTGGGGCCGGGAGAGCGCGCGGTACATCGTCTCGGTCACGCGATGGATGGTTTTATCGATCATTGTCGTGTCCTCCTTGCGGCTTAGAAAGGTCGGTCGTGGTTGGCTCTATGATGGTGCCGAGCCGGGCCGGCGGTCTTGACTGCCGCCTGACGTGTACCGAATATCTGACACCGCGTGTGGGCGGCTACCGGCACAGCCCCCGTGCCACGAGCGCCTGCCCGGCGGCCATGACATCCAGGCGGTGCCGCTCCAGCCCGTTGCGCGGGTCCTTCACCGTCGGGCCGGTGGTGGTCAGGGCCCGCTCGATGTCGGCCGGCGTGGCGGTCGGGCACTTGGAGGCCAGGGCCGCCACCGCTCCGGCCACGTGCGGCGCTGCCTGTGAGGTGCCCTCTTTGGTGAGGCCGGCGGCGGTGATGCGGGAACCGGGCGCCCACAGGGAGAGCGTGGGGCCAGACTGGGACCAGCACGTCACCTGGTCGGGGCGCGGGGAGCGGTCCACGCACTTACCTGGGAACACGCGCTCGCCCTGGCGGCCGTCGTACACGGCGCCCACGCTCACGGCGCCGGGGACGCAGGCCGGGCTGGCCACGCCGTTCACGAACCGGCCGCCCACCGCGCCGCTGTTGCCGGCGGCCACGATCGGCAGCACGCCGGCCTGGCGTAGATCTCGGAACACGAAGGTGTAAAGGGAGAACCGACAGGGCGACACCAGGTGCGCCTCGGTCTCCAGGCTGAGGTTGACGGCCACGATGTTGTACTCGCGCTTGTGCTTGAGCACCCAATCCAGGGCGGCCAGGACGTGGGCCGTGGAGGTGCGGTCGCCATCGAACACGTCGAGCACGATCAAACGGGTTTCCGGCGCCACGCCCAGCACGATGCCGGAGACGTTGGTGCCATGCCCGTCAGGGTCGAGCTGGCCCGGGCCGTTGGCGAAGCTGGTTGCCACGGCCACCTTGCATATCCGCTCCGGTGAGTTCGGGCCGGTGCACGGGCCGAAGGCGGCGCGGCGGTAGTCCACGCCGCTGTCCAGCACGGCCACGGCGGTGCCGGCGCCGGTGAACCCGGCCCGCTGGGCCTCCGGCGCGCGCACCAGCGACACGCTCTCCTTGTCGTAGTCCCGCCCTGGAACGGCGCGGTGCTGGCCCTGCTGCGATTCAGGCTGGGCTGCCGCGTGCTGCACGGAGAGGGCCAGCAGGCCGGCGGCGGAGACCAGCGGCAGCGCCCAACGCGCCAGGCGGGCCAGCGCCAAGTAGGCGAGCAGCAGCCGGTACAGCACCGGATCCAGCAAACGGTACGTCCACATCGCCATCCCTCCTTGGTGCCCGGAGCGGTCCCCCGATGGTCCGTCCGAGCATGCGCGCCTTGTCTGCTGGGAGTATGGCGATGTCGCTGGTTGCCGGTCCTGACGGACGCCTGACGTCAGGCAAGCTTCTGCCTGACAGCACAAACGGGGCGGGGGTAAGCTGAACCCCCGCCGCGGTGGGGCATGGATGCGCGCCGCCCCCGAGCCGATCTGTCGGTCACCGTCCTCGGGCCGATATCCGCGGTGTGGCGCGGGTGGCACAGGTGCGGCAACACGCCGCGGGCGGCTTACCCTCGTCACGACGTAATGCGGCAACTGTTCCAGACCCGTTTTAACGCACCGTTTATCGGCGTTAATCGCGCCGTAACACGTCCTCGCTAGCATCGTTGTCGGACACCGCCTGAACGGGGTGCTCGAGGACGAACGATGACGACCCCTACTGTACTCGGCCGTGCAGCCGCTCAAACGGTTGCGTCGCCAATCCAGCGCTGCATCGTGCTCACGATGGCGGGCGCGCCGGTGAGCGCGGGCGTTGCCACCCTGAACGAGCACGCTGGCCGGCTGGAGGTGCAGGTCACGGCGCTGACGGCGCCCGGTGCTTTGCTCACCCTGCATCTCGGCCAGGGTGCGCGCCGCTTCCTGCTGGCGCTGGCCGACGGGCGCACGCTGGCGGTGGAGTTGGTAGCCACCACGTGGCAAGCGCCCGGGGGGCGGGTGTGCCGCTTCCGAGCCGCTGCTCAACCGTGATCGACGCCCATCGCCCCACTGGTAGCCGCGACAAGCGGACCGGGTCTACGACCCGATCCGCTTGTCGCGGCCCGCGCTCTTCCAGACTGCGACGACGCTGGGGCGTGGCAGATCGCCATCCGGGAAGCGGCTGGACGGCTGCGCGTATGAGGACCCCTCCCCCGGGTGCTGGATGGAGACGAACAGCGTTTCGTAGGCGGCGTCGAAGTCGCCAGAGGCTGTCTCCGCGCCCGGGACGGCGCTCAGAAACGGGCGCAGAAAGCCGCGCTCCGGCCCCTCGACGGGCACCGCAAACACCGCGTCGTTCTTCCTGAGGGCCGAGGGCTGGCCGTCGGTGAAGATCCACAGATTTCCCAGCCCGTCGAAGACCAGGTTGTCGGGCGAGGAAATGGCGCTGAGCCGTTCAACGGAAAAGCCCGCGGCGAAGACGCCGTCATCGGCCTGGGGATCGCCGCACAGCAGGAAGATATCCCAGGTGAACCGCGTCGCGGTCGGGTCGTCGCCCGATTCCGTGAGCTCAATGATGTGGCCATGCCGGTTGTTGGCGCGTGGGTTCGCACGGTCGACCTGCGCCGCAGTGCGTTGGGTGTTGTTGGTCATCGCCGCGTACACTCGCCGGGTGACAGGGTGGGGTTCGATGTCCTCCGGGCGGTCCATCTTGGTGGCACCGAGAAGGTCGGCGGCGAGGCGGGTCCGGATAAGCACATCCGCTTGCGAGGTAAACCCGTTGGCAGGCGTAAGCGGTCCCTCCCCAAACCGGAGTGGCAGCCACTCACCGGTGCCGTCATCGGCGAAGCGGGCTACGTACAACGTGCCGTGGTCCAGGAGGTCCAGGTTGGCGGCGCGGTTGGCCTGGTCCACCGTGCCCGCGCTCACGAATTTGTACACATACTCAAAGCGTTCGTCATCACCCATGTACACGACGACGTGCCCGCTCGGGGCGAGGACCGTCGCCGCGCCTTCATGCTTGAACCGCCCCAGAGCGGTGCGCTTGCGCGGCGTAAACGTCGGGTCATACGGGTCGAATTCGACGACCCACCCGAAGCGGAATGCCTCGTTCGGTTCCTGGCTGACATCGAACCGGCGATGGAACAGCTCCCATCGCCGCTCTGAAGCGCCCTGGGGCAGACCGTAACGGCGATGTACGGCCTTGCGCGGATCATCGTCCGGCAGATCGGCCAGCCGGGCGAAATACTGGTTGAAGTTCTCCTCACAGGTGAGCACGGTGCCCCAGGGGGTCTTGCCGCCCGAGCAGTTATTGAGGGTGCCGCGCACGCGGGTGCCGGTCGGGTCCTCGCTGGTCTGCAGCCAGGGGTGGCCAGACGCCGGGCCGGTGATCAGCATCGGCGTGTCGCCGGTTAGTCGGCGGTTGCGGGGTGCGGCGGGTTCGTAGGTCCACGTGCCGCCGCTCCGGGTGATCTCCACGACGGACACGCCATGGGCGGCGATCTCCACGTCGACGTGTGTGGGCGTGGGGGCACCTTCTTGGTAATCCGCAAACATGAGCTCCGGGTTGGTGTACTCGTGGTTGACCACCAGCAACGCGCGCGACCCGGCGGACTCGGTTATCGGGAAGAAACCGATGTAATCGTTGTTGTAGCCGAACTGCAGCCGCTGGGCTTCTGGCGTCTGTTGGAGGGGGTCAAAGGGAGGTGCCCCACGCAGCACTGGATCACCCCAGCGGATGAGCGGTTGCACGCGATACCCCGGTGGCACAAGGATCCGATCGTCGGTGTGCAACGGTACCGGCTCGAACGTCAGCCCGCTGTGGGGGACCTCACGCCCAGCCTCGCTCCCAACCTGAGGAGAGCGATGGCCGAGGGCCTGGGTGTAGGTCGGCCGCAGAGCCAGGGCGGTGGCGGCGGCCGCAGCGCCCCGCAAGAAGGCGCGGCGGGAGAGAAACCGCCGCAGCACGCGCTCGAACGTCTCACCGGCCGTTGGGTTCAAGGCGGGGCGATCGCAGGCGTTGCCACACTTCCAGCGGCAGGCAGCGGCGCCGGGCCAATGGCGAGCACAACCCGCTGCCGTCGGCATCCACCCCGCTTCGGGCAAGGGCAGGGGGTCACGACCCATCGTGTCTCCTCCACGCTCGTGGTGCAGCCTTACCAGGGGTGGAGGATAGGCGCGCGGTGTGAACGGGGCGTTAACGCGGGTTAACGATGCATGAGCGCGGCGCGGTCAGGGGGAGGCGGGAGGCATCCCGGCCAGGGGCAGCGCGATGGTGAACGTGGAGCCGAGACCAAGCGTGCTCTCCGCCGACACCGAGCCGCCGTGCGCGCGGGCGATGTGTTTGACGATGGCCAGCCCCAGGCCGGTGCCGCGGGTCCGGCCCCGATCGTGGCCGGTGCCGGAGCGGGCGCGATCGGCCACGTAGAAGCGCTCGAAGATGCGCGGGAGGTCCGCCGGGTCGATGCCCTGGCCGGTATCCGTCACGTGGATGCGCAGGGTGTCGCCGTCTGCCTCGGCGTGCACCCGCACCGTACCACCGGGCGGGGTGAACTTGATGGCGTTGTGGATGAGATTGCCCACCGCCTGCCCCAGGCGGGCGGCGTCGGCGCGCAGGTAGAGAAGGGCAGGCGGCAGGTCCAAGGAGAGGGTAACACCGGCGCGCTCGGCCATGTGCGCAAAGCGGTCCACGCAGGCGCCGAGCACCTCGCGGAGGTCCACCTCTTCCACGACCAGCTCCGCGCCGGATTCGATGCGCGCCAGTTGCAGCAGCTCTTCGACGAGCTGTACCAGTCGGTCGACCTCGGCGTCCACGCGGCCCAGGAACTCCTCGGCCACGGTTGGGTCCTGGATGGCACCGTCGCGTAGCGTCTCTACCACGGCTTTGATCCCGGCCAGGGGTGTGCGCAGCTCATGTGAGACGTTGGCCACGAAATCGCGGCGGGTGATCTCGGCGCGGCGCACCTCTGTGATGTCGTGCAAGATGAGGAGCACGTCCCACCCGCCACCGCCGGCGATCGGGCTGGCCGTCGCCTGCACCCAGATGCCGGCGGTAGGAGAGGCGGGGGGTGGTTCCAGCAGGAACGTGGTGGTGACCCGCCGCCCCTCCCGCAGGGCCGTACGAACCAGCGCCTGGAGCTCGTGACTGCGCGCCGTCTCCAGCAACGGCCGCCCCTCCGCCCTGCCGATCAGGGCCACGGCGGCCGGGTTCTGGTAGCGCACCACGCCACCGGCGTCGAGCGCGAGGAGCCCATCGCTGCTGGCCGCCAGCAGCGCGTCCAGCCGGGAGCGCTCCTGGTTGAGGCGCTCCACGGTCCGGCGCAGCCGTTCCGCCATCTCGGCAAAGGCGCCGGCCAGCTCCGCTACCTCCACGCCGCCGACTGCCACCCGAGTGGACAGAATGGGCGTGCGGCGGAAGTCGGCGGCGGCCAGCTCGCGCGCGGCACGGCGCAAGCGCTGCAGGGGACGGGTGACCGCACCGGCGATGACGGCGGCCAGGGCGCCTGCGGTCAGGGCGCTGGCGGCGGCCGTGGCCAGCACGGTAAACGCGACCTCGCGCAGGCCGGCGTTGACCGCGCTGAGCGGGGTGGCCACGCGCACGATACTCAGCAGCCGCTCGTTCTCCTGCACGGGCACCGCTAAGTAGATGAGCTCCCGCTGCTCCGTGTCACTCCGGCGAGCGGCGCGACCGATGGTCCCGGCCAGCGCGGCACGCACCTCCGGGCGGCCGGCGTGGTTGTCCAGGCGGGCGGGGTCATGGCTGGAATCCGCCCGGACGGCGCCGTCCGGGGCGATCACGGTGATCCGAAGCGTGGATCCCTGGCCCAGGCGTTGGACGAAGCTGTTCAAGGTGGCCATGTCGGCGTTCGCACGCAGGAGGGGTCGTGCCGCCTCCGCGGCGAGCAAGGCTTCAGCCTCTAGGCGCTCGTTCAGCAGCCGGCGGTAGCGCTGGGCCTCGGTGCGGAGCAGCACGGCACCCAGCACCGCCATGGCCAGGACGATCAAGGCGGCGTAGGTGAGGGCGATGCGGGCGCGCAGGGAGCGCATGGTCAGGGTTCGTCAAGCTCCGCGGGCGCGGTCAGGTGACCGCCCAGCTCAAAGCGGTACCCGGCGCCGCGCGAGGTGCGCAGGAAGCGGGGGTTGGCCGGATCGTCCTCGATCTTGCCGCGCAACCACCGCACGTGCACGTCCACCGTGCGGCTGCCGCCGGGAAAATCGTAGCCCCATACCTGCTCGAGCAGGTGCTCCCGCGTGAACACCCGGCCGGGGTGGCGCACGAAGAACCAGAGCAGATCGTATTCCTTAGGTTTGAGGGGAATCGGCTGTCCATCGCGGGTGAGCTCGCGGCGGGCGGGGTCGAGGCGCAGGCGGCCAAAGGTGATGGGACGGGTGTCATCCTCGTCATCGGGACGCATGCGGGCGCGGCGAAGGGCGGCGCGCACGCGCGCCAGCAGCTCGCGCATGCTGAAGGGCTTGGTGACGTAGTCGTCGGCGCCCACCTCCAAGCCGACCACGCGGTCCGTCTCCTCGACGCGGGCGGTGAGCATGATGATGGGCACGGTGGACTCGGCGCGAATGCGGCGGCACACCTCGAGCCCATCGATGCCGGGGAGCATGAGGTCGAGCAGGATGAGGGCGGGGCGCTCGCGGCGAGCCAGCTCCAGGGCGCGGGCACCGTCCGGGGCGAGCAGGCAGGCATAGCCCTCGCGCTCCAGGTTGTAGCGCACCGCCGCCGCCAACGTGGCGTCATCCTCGACGAGCAGTACCGTGGCACCCATCACCTTCACCGTAGCGAAGAGATGGGCGTCAAGGCAAAGGCGCCTGTCCGCTTACCCCACATCCATCGTGGCGAGGCGGTAGGTGGCGAGCAGGAGGCTGACGCCGGCCACGAGGGCGATGCCTAGCAGCGCCCCGCCCAGTGTCAGGTCAGCGCGGAGCACGTTCGCCGGCAGGTCTGCCAGCGCGACGGCCACGGTGCGCGTGTACTCGCGGATGCTGAGCGTGCGCACCCCCGCGAACAGCGCGCTCAGCACTCCCTCCCACAGGAAGATGTAGGCCAGGCCCGCCACCAGCACGCGCGTGGTCACCAACCCCAGCACGAGAAACAAGCCGCTGTAGGCCACCGCCCCGGCCGCGCTCGCCACCGCAAACGCCACCCCCGTCCGCAGGGTGGCCCCATCCTGCCCAGCGAGCGCACTGGCCGCCAGCACACTGAGGGCCACCGCCGTGGCCGACACGGTCGCCGTGGCCGTGTATTTGGCCGCCACCAGCGCCACTCGCGGCCCCGGTTTCATCACCAGATAGAACAGCGTGCCGTCTTCCACCTCATTGCCGAAGGCCGCGCCGCCGAACACCAGCGCCACCAGGGGTAGCACCGTGGTCAGCACCAGCCCATCACACAGCCGCGCCAGGAAGCGCTCTGGCGCCAGCGGGGCATCGCTGGCCGCGTACAGGAAGGCGATGAACGCGGGGAGGGCCAAGAACCCGCCCAGCGCCAGCAGCCGCCCACGCGTGAGGAGCTGCCGCACGGTCAGCCACCCCACCGCCGCCGCGGAGCCGGCCCAGACCGGGAACCCGCCCGCCATCCCGCTCATCGCGCCCTTCGCTCCCGGGCGAGCGTTGTCGGTTGGCGTCCCGGCAACTCCCGCGCGGCCCGCTCCGCCATGAGGATGGCCCCGCCCGACAGCACCGAGACCGCGGCCAGCGCCCACCACAGCGGCGTGTAGCTGCCTATTACGTCGTACACCGCGCCGGCGCCTACCGGACCCACCGCCCGCGCCGCCGTTACGAACAGGGCCACCACCCCGTTGATGGTGCCGAAGGCCGCCGGCCCATAGTACTCCGCCACCAGCGCCGCCCGCGCCGGGGTGATGGCCCCGAACCCGGCGCCAAACAGGGCCACGAACGCCAGCACCCCCGCCGTGTTCCGCCACAGCACCAGCACCGTCAACGCCACCGCCTGCAACAGAAACAGTGCCGCCGCCACCCCCCCACGCGGCAGGCGATCGCCCAGCGGTGTCAGCACCAGCCGGCCGGGCAACGCCATGACCCCGATCAGCCCGGCCACGCCGGCCGCGTTCTCCGGCGCGTGGCCGCGGTCGATGAGGTAGGGCACCAGGTGCACGTTCACGGCCAGAACGCCCACCGCGTTGAGACAGAAGGCGACCGTCAACCACCAGAAGGCAGCTCCACGCAGTGCGACCCGCGCCGGCACCCCAGGCGGCTCCCCGGGCGCTGGCCGTCCCGCCCCGTCGGTCGGGTCGGTGGGCCGAGGGGGCTTCGGCGCCACCGCCGCGGCTGGCTCGGTCGTTGCCCCATCCGGCAGGAGGCCGAGGTCCTGCGGTCGGCGACGCAGCAGGAGGGCGTGCGGCAGGACCGTGCCAACCGCCAGGAGCGCGGCCAGCACCACCAGCGCCTGTCGCCAGCCCAGCGCCGCCACCAGGCGCCCCGCCAGCGGAATGTAAATCACGCTGGCGAAGCCGGCGATGAAGGTGAGCACCGTCAGCGCCCGCCCGCGCTGGCGCGCGAACCAGTTCGCCACCACCACAAAGGCCGGCTCGTACAGCACCGTCGCCATCGCCAACCCGATGCCGGCCCACACCAGGTAGAAGGCCCACAGGTCGCGCACCCCGGCCCAGGCCAGCACCAGCGCGGTGGCGCACACCGAGCCCACGGTCATGAGCAGGCGCGGGCCGTGTCGGTCGAGCCAGCGCCCGACCGGCACCGCGGCCAGACCGGAGAGCAGGAGCGCCAGGGAGAAGGCGCCCGTCATCGCCCCGCGCGACCAGCTCAACTCCGCCTGCATGGGGCGCAGGAACACGGTGAAGGCGTAGTACAGCACCCCCCACGAGGTGGTCTCGGTGAGGGCCAGGGTCACCACGAGCACCCAGCCGTAGTAGATGCGCCTGTGCCTCGCTCGCACACCAGTCCTGCCCGCGCTCACCGCCCCACCAGATACGCGAACACCTTCTCCAGCGACTCGTCCTCCGGCACCACCTCGAACAGGCGCACCCCCGCCGCGCGCGCCGCGCGGGGGATGACACGCGCGCAGGACCCCAGCTCCCGCGCCGCCACCACCAGCCGCCCGTCTTCCGGCGCCAGCTCCACGCCCGTCACCACCGGCTCGCGCACCAGGCCGGCGGCCAGCGCCCGCGGGTCGGAGGCGCGCACGCGCATGCGGTGCGGCCGGTCGAGCATGGCGCCGCGGATGGCGCTCACCGTGCCCGCCGCCGCCAGCTTGCCCTGCACCAGTACCAGCACGATGTGCGCCAGGCGCTCCACCTCCTCGAGGATGTGTGAGGAAAAGAGCACCGTGCGGCCCTCCTCCGCCAGCCGCCGCACGATGCCCATCAGGTGCAGCCGCTGGCGTGGGTCGGCGCCGGAGAACGGTTCATCCAAGAGGAGCACCGTCGGCCCGTGCACCAGGCCGGCCGCCAGCCGCGCCCGCTGCCGCATCCCCTTGGAGAGCCCGCCCAGCCGCCGGTCGGCCGCGTCCGTCAGCTCCACCATCGCCAGGGCGGCGTCCACGGTCGCCTCGTCGCGGATGCCGTGCAGGCGCGCGTTCAGGCGCACGAACTCGCGTGCCGTGAGGAAGGGATAGACGGCGTCGGCGTCCATGATCAGGGTCAGGTGGCGGTAGATGGCCGGGTTGCCGCGCGGTGGCTGGCCCAGCACGCGCACCTCGCCGCGCGAGGGGGCCAGCAGCCCGGCCAACAGGCGCAGCAGCGTGGTCTTGCCGGCGCCGTTGGGCCCCAGCACGCCGGTGATCCCCGGCCCCAGGCTGAAGGACACCTCGCTCAGTGCCATCACCGGCCCGAACCAGCGCGACACCTCGCGCACCTCGACCGTCGGCCGGCTCACCGCGTCCATCTCCCCCTCCTCATGCCTCCACCCGCGTGTAGCGGTACACCAGCACCAGGAGCGCCACGGCCGTATCGGCCAGCGTCACCAGCAACCACAGCATGAGCGGTAGGTCCACCGCTGCCGCCAGCCCGCCCTGCGGCGCGGCGTGGAAGAAGCGGCCGGCGGCGATCACCGGCACCTCGCTCAGGGCGAGCAGCGACAGGTAGCGACTCAGATCGGTGTCCAGGGTGGCGTGGAGGGAGGTGACCGCCAGCGTGCTCACCACCATCACGGCGAAGTACGCCGCGGCGGCGTAGATGCGCCGCGGTGAGTAGGCGGCCACGGCCAGGGCCGTGGCGCTGAAGTACAGGCTGACGAGCAGCGCCGCCCCCAGGACCCGGGGGATAACGTCCAGGTTGTGGCGCACGTAGCCGAGCGTGTCCGGTGCGGCCAAGGTGGAGCCCAGGTACAGGAGCGCCTGCGGCGCCAGGCAGACGGCGAGCATCGCCGCGAGGAGCGCCGCCAGGCGCGCCAGCACGTAGTCCCCGCGCGACAGGGCGCGCGAAAAGTAAAGGCTGAGCACGCGCTGCTGGCGGTCCGGGCAGAGCAACTCCGGCGCCGCCAGCGTACAGAACAGCAGGATAACGCGGGCGATATGCTGGTAGTAGTTGTCATACCGGAAGGGGGAGAAGACCTGGCCCACCAGCACGGCGATGCCCAGGCCGATCAGCGCCGGGATAAGTGCCAGGGCGAGCAGCCCCCACGGCGCCAGCTTGGCGCGAAACGGCCGGCCCACCCCCCACACCCGCCGCAGCCCGCTCCAGAACAGCGTCGCCACCGCCCGCCGCCGGCCCTCCCGCGGGCCGCGGTAGGGCTGGTAGCCCAGGTCGAAGATGCGCCCCTCCACCGCGGCCGAGGCCGCCTGCTCCCCTACCGCGTCGGCTCGGACTGCGCCCTCGCCCGTCCGTCCCGCCTCCATGCCGTCCTCACGCCTCCTCGGCGAAGATGTCGGCCAGGGTGCTGGTCACCTGGCCAAGGCGAAGGAGCGGCAGGTCCAGGGCCGCCACCGTGTCGCGGATGCGGTCGTACACCGCGTAGTCGCGCAGGGCCACCAGCACCTCGCCGCCGTGCACGCGCACGTCCTCACCCTGGCCGGCCAGGGCCGCGGCCAGGCGGGGGGCGTCGGCCGGCCCTACCGCCACGCGCAGGAGCGGCTGCACCGACCGGAACGAGGTCAGCGGACCAGCCCGCGCCAGGCGGCCGCCATCGAGCACCAGCACGTGGTCACACACCCGCTCCACGTCGGCCAGCAGGTGGGTGGCCATGAGGATGGCCGTGCCCTGGCCGCGGCCGGTACGCCGGATCAGCTCCAGCATCTGCTCGCGGCCGGCCGGGTCCAGGCCGTTGGTGGGCTCATCGAGCAGGAGGAGGCGCGGGTCGTGTACCAGGGCCACGGCGAACTTCACCCGCTGCCTCATGCCGGTGGAATAGCCGCCGATGGGACGGTAGCGCTCCTCATCCAGGCCCACGTAGCGCAGGGTGTCAGCGGCGCGGGTCCAGGCCTGGCGCGGGGGCAGGCCGCTGAGCTGGGCCATGTGCGCCACGAACTCGGCCGCGGAGACGTCGGCGGGCAGGCAGTCGTGCTCGGGCATATAGCCGATGTGCTCACGCGCCCGCAGGCCGTGGCGGGCCACGTCGTAGCCCAGCACGGTGGCGGCGCCGGAGTCCGGCTCTACCAGGCCGAGCAGGATTTTGATCAAGGTGCTCTTGCCGGCCCCGTTGGCGCCCAGGAGACCGGTGATACCGCCCGTCACGGTGCAGCTCACCTCATCCAGCGCCGTCACGCGGCCGTAGCGCTTGGTGAGCCCCGTCACGGTGATGACGGGCTCGTCTAGAGCAGGTACGGCGGGCGCGCGCGCGTGCGCGGGAGCGGTCATTGTACGGGCCTCATGGGTTGAGTGCCGCGTGCTGGGCGGTACTTCACCTACTCTACCAGACCGATGGCGGTCGGCCCGCCAGGCCGCGCTCCGGCCCGTCGGCTGTCTTACCGTTGCCGCCCGGCCGCGGTACACTCCCTGCCGAGACCAGGCCCATGTGGGCGGCCGCGGAGGGATGTCGTGCGTGTCAACACCGTCAAGGCGAAGTGGCGTGAGGGCAAGGCCACGCTCGGCGGCTGGCTCTCGTTGCCCTGCAGCTACTCGGCCGAGATCATGGCGCATCAGGGATTCGACTGGCTGTGCATCGATATGCAGCACGGCATGATCGATTACCCGGACGCCGTGCAGATGCTCACCGCCATCAGCACCACGAACACCATCCCCTTCGTGCGCGTGCCCTGGAACGACCCGCCCATCATCATGAAGGTGCTGGACGCCGGCGCCTACGGCGTGATCGTGCCGCTGGTCAACACCCGCGCCGAGGCCGAGCGGGCGGTGGCCGCCTGCCGCTACCCACCGGAGGGTATCCGCTCGCACGGCGCCAACCGCGCCATTCTCTACGCCGGCGTGCCCAACGCCGAGTACGTGGCCAAGGCCAATCAGGAGATCGCCTGTATCGTGATGATCGAGACCAAGCAGGGACTGGAGAACCTGGACGACATCCTCTCCGTGCCCGGCTTGGACGGCGTGTACATCGGCCCCTCGGACCTGTCGTTCGCCCTCGGCCTGTTCCCCAAGATGGACTCCGATGTGCCGCTGCACGTGCAGACGGTGGCGCGCATCCTGGAGGCGTGCAAGCGGCACGGCAAGGTGGCCGGCATCCACACCGGCGGCCCGCCCTTCTCGGCCGAGAAGGTGAAGGAGGGCTTCCAGATGGTGACGGTCACCTCGGACGGCGTAGCCATGACGCGCGGGGTGCAGGCGATCCTGCGCGAGCAGGCCAGGCTGACCGCCGGCGAAGGGGCGGAGCAGCCCGCGGCCGCCGGCGGCAGCGCCTACTGACCGGCGCGGCCCGGCAGCTCAGCGCGCGGCGCTGGTCAGCGTCACACCGCCGTCCACCACCAGCACCTGGCCGGTGATGTAGCGCGCCTCGTCTGAGGCGAGGAACAGGGCGGCGTAGCCCACGTCCCAGCCCGTGCCCTCGATGCCCAGGGGCGACGCGCGCCGCCGGCGCTCCCGCAGCTCCTCGCTCATGCCGCCGGCGTACACCATGGGCGTGTACACCGGCCCCGGCGCGATGCAGTTCACGCGGATGCCCTGCGGCGCGTGGTCGATGGCCATGGCGCGGGTGAGGGCGATGACGGCGCCCTTGGAGGCGGAGTAGGGCGTGAGCCCGCGCGGGCGCAGGGCGGAGATGGAGGCGATGTTGATGATGGCGCCGCCGCCCCCGGCCGCCATCGCCGGCACCGCGTACTTGCTGGCCAGCATCATGCTCTTCACGTTCACGGCCATCACCCGGTCCCAGTCCTCTTCGGAGACCTCCACCACGCTGCCGCCCATGCCGATGCCGACGTTGTTGTCCAGGATATCGAGCTTGCCCCAGCGCCGTACCGCCTCCTCGACCATGGCGCGGCAATCCTCGGCCCGCGTCACGTCGGCCACGCACACGGCCGCCTCACCGCCCTCGGCGCGGATCATGGCCAGCGTCTCCTCCGCCGCCGCCCGGTTCTGGTCCACCAGCAGCACGCGCGCCCCCTCCCGCGCGAACAGCACGGCGGTGGCGCGGCCGTTGCCGATCCCCGGCGCGCGTGAGCCGGCGCCGGTGACGATCGCCACTTTACCCTCCAGCCTCGGCCTGGCCGCCATACGTTCCCTCCCGGCGCTCAGTCCACCAGTGGGATGAAGATGGATAGCCGCTCGCGGCCGCCGATCGTGCGGGTGATGTGCCCTTTGCCGGTCGTGTCCTCCGCCAGCATGACGCTGCCGGGGCCAACACGGCGCACCTCGCCGTCGCTGGCCACGATCTCCGCCTCCCCCGCCAGCGTGACCACAAACTGGCGGCGGGGCGCGGGGTGCCAGTCGATGTACTCGTCCGGCGGGCTGCGGCGGAAGATGACGCCGGTAGCGGGGATCAGCTCGGACAGCTCGGAGGAGCGCACGCGGTTCGGCAGCGGCACCTCCACATCCTCGAAGTGTGTCTCCCCGTCCGGCCCGGTGTAGATGCGGAAGTACTGCATGCGTCACCTCAGGAGGTGTGCACCGGAGGCGGCTCGTACCCGGCTCGCGGGCCCGGCACCTGGCCACCCCGGCCGCCGTTCGCCCCATTCTGCCCGCACTGGTGTGCAGGGGGAAGGCTCGCTCAGCGCTCGCCCACGGCACGGGCCAGGAGCGGTGCCGGCAGCATCAGGAGCGCCAGGCCCAGCCAGGCCGTGCGGTAGCCGGCGGCGTCGGCCACCGCGCCGAATAGCGGTGGCGCCAGCGAGACGGTGCCGAACAGCACGGTGAGCTGCAGGCCGGTGGCAGTGGCTGCGGCGGCCGGGCCGGCCTGCTCGGCGATGAGGGTGGCCATCAGCCCCGTCCAGCCCAGCGCGGTGGCGCCCAGTGCCATCGCCACCGGCAGCAGGAGCAAGGCCGGCGTGGTGGCGGGCAGCAGCGCCAGCACGGCCAGGGCTACACCGGAGAGCAGCCCCAGCAGCCCGATGAGCGGCGCCCGCCCGCGCCCGCGGCGGTCGCTTACGGCACCCAGGGCGATGCGGGCCAGGATGCTGGTCAGGTTGGCCAGGGCAAGCAGGCTGGCCGCCGCGGTCACCGCCAGCCGGAAGCGCTCGCGGGCGTCCAAGACCAGGTAGGCGGTGATGCAGAACTGCGCCGTGGCCAGCAGCGCGGAGAGCAGGCTGGCCACCACGATGCCGCGGTGGCGCAGAAGCGTGCGCACCGGCACGGTCGCCGTCCCACCCGCCGACGCGTGCTCCAGCCCGCGCAGCGCCGCCAGCGCCAGGCCGGCGGCCAGCAGCACCACCACGGCCGAGACGGACAGCGCGGCGCGCCAGCCCACCGCATCGGCCAGGCGTGGCGCGATGAGGGCGGCCAGCATGGCGCCGGCCGTCACCGCCGTCTGGCGTAAGCCCATCGCCAGCGCCCGCCGCCGGGCCGGGAAGGCGCGCAGCACGGCGCGGGTGCCCGCCGGGTGCGAGACGGCCACCCCTACGCCGGCCCCGCCCAGGGCCAGGAACAGCGGCAAGAACGCGCTGCCGCGGGCCGCCAGCAGCGTGCAGGCGCCGGCCGCCGTGAGGCCAGCGGTGAGCATCCACCGCTCCCCCCAGCGCTCGGCGGCGCGTCCGGCCGCGATCAGGGCCAGGGCGCTCCCCGCCTGCGTGGCCACGGCGACGGCGCCGCTGCGCGGTCCGTCCAGTCCCAGCGCCGGGCGCAGGAACGGCAGCAGCACCGGCACCCCGTACTGGAGGTAGGACACGGCCACCTGCACCGCGACCAGCGCCACCAGCATCCGCCAGGCGCCGGTTGCCACCCGCTCCTCCACCTCGGCGCGCGTCCATCGGGGGGTTCCCGCCCAACCCGATCCGCGGTCCCCACCCTCAGCGCCGGAGACGGTGCGCTTGGCCGACACGGGCCTCTCCCTCTGCCGGGTGCGTCCGCGCCCCATCCTCGTCGTTGCGGCGCGCTCCGGCAAGGGCGGCCGCGCGTTGTGATAAGGTGAACCATGGGGCGGCCGGCAGGCCGTGGGCGTCGGAACGGAGACGTGAGCGCGGACGCTTCGCCCGCCATCGAGGTGATAGGCCTGCGCAAGCGGTACGGCGCGGTGCAGGCCGTGGACGGCATCAGCTTCACCGTGCGGCGCGGCGAGGTGTTCGGCATGCTGGGGCCCAACGGCGCCGGCAAGACCACCACGGTGGAGATCATCGAAGGCCTGCGCCCGGCCGACGGCGGCCGGGTGATCGTGCTGGGCCTCGATGTGGCCCGCCAGCCGCGCGCCGTCAAGGAGCGCATCGGGGTCCAGCTCCAGACCCCCGCCTTGCTGCCGCGTCTCACCGTGGTCGAGCTGGTGGCCCTCTTCGCCTCGTTCTACCGCACGGCCCGCTCGCCGGACGAGGTGATCGCCCTGGTGGGCCTTGAGGACCAGCGCGACCGGCCGGCCGGAGCCCTGTCCGGCGGCCAGACGCAGCGGCTGTCCATCGCCCTGGCGCTGGTGAATCGACCGGAGATCGTGTTCCTGGACGAGCCCACCACCGGCCTGGACCCGCAGGCGCGCCTCAGCCTGTGGGGCCTGATCGAACGGGTGCGCGCCGAGGGCGTCACGGTCGTGCTCACCACCCACTACATGGAAGAGGCCGAGCGGTTGTGCGATCGGGTGGCGATTGTGGACCGGGGGCGCATTGTGGCCCTGGACGCGCCCCGTGCCCTGATCGCCGCCCACTTCCAGGAGACGGCGATCACCTTCCGTCTGGTGGGCGTGACGCCGGCGGAGCTGGCCGGTCTGAGCGGGGTGCGCCAGGTGCATACCGAGAACGGCGAGATCACCCTCTACACCACCGATGTGCCCGCCACCATGGCCGCGCTGCTGACGCTAGTGCGCACGCACAACGCCCCCCTAGAGGGGCTGTACGTGCGCGGTGCCACCCTGGAGGACGTGTTTCTCAAGCTCACCGGTCGGCACCTGCGGGAGTAGGGCGATGCGCAGCTTCTGGCTTCTCACCCTAGCGTGGCTGCGCGGCATGGTGCGCGAGCGCTCCACGCTGTTCTGGTTCTTCGCCTTCCCGGTGCTCTTCGTGGTGATCTTCGGGCTGGTGTTCGGCCGCGGCGACGTCGGCACCTACGACGTGGGCGTGGCGGTGGACACGTCCCTGCCCGCCGGTGCCGCGCTCGCAGAGGCGCTGCGCGGGGTGAAGGCCTTTCGCGTGCACATCGGCGATGAGGCGGAGGAGCTCAAGAGGCTCAAAGACGGCGATCGTCACGCGGTGGTGACGCTGGTGCCGGCCCCGGCGGCGTCGGCGGTGCCCAACCCGGCCGCCGGTACCGTGGTGGTCTATCTCGACCCCTCGCGCGGCGCCGCCGAGCAGATCGTGCGCCCGATCATCCAGCAGGTGGTGGACGCCGTGGACCGGCAGCTCTCCGGGCGGGCGCCGGTGCTGGCGCTGGAGGAGCGGAGCGTGCGTTCCTCCGGCTTGCGCTTTATCGATTTCTTCCTGCCGGGCATGCTCGGCTTCTCGCTCATGCAGAGCGGCATGTTCGCCGCCATGCCGCTCGTGCAACTGCGCGTCACGCGGGTGCTGAAGCGCTTCGGCGCCACCCCCGTCTCTCGCGCCGCGGTGCTGGTCAGCCAGGGTGTGGCCCGCCTCGTACTGGCCGTCGCACAAACCGTGGTGCTGTTGGCCGTGGGACGGCTGCTCTTCGGCGTGCACGTGGGTGCCAGCTGGCCGGCGATGATCGTGTTCGTGCCGCTGGGCAGCGCCGTGTTCCTTGCCCTCGGCTTCGCCGTTTCGGGCCTGGCCCGCACCGAGGAGGCCACGCCGGCTTTGGTCCAGGCGGTGAGCTTTCCCATGATGTTTCTGTCCGGCGTCTTCTGGCCGGTGGAGAACTTCCCCTCCTTCATTCAGCTGCTGGCGCGCGTGCTGCCGCTCACCTTCCTGGCCGACGGCCTGCGCCAGGCGATGGTGGGCGGCTTCGCCCTCTACCCGCAGTGGCTGAACCTGCTCGCCCTGGCCGCCTGGGGGGCGATCGCGTTGCTGCTGGCCGTGCGCCTGTTCAAGTGGGAGTAGGCCCCCACCGATCGCCGCGATCTCACCCTAAAGCCCTCGATCGGACCGTCGATACTAGATGTGTGGACATGGTGGGCATGCCCCGGCCCGCGGGGTGTCGGCCCGGTTTGGGAGGAGGAGCGTCGTGGCCGCAGCGGAGCACCCCGTGCCCCTGGCCGGGGCGGACGGGGGCGAAGAGCGGTGGCCGCCCGATGCGGGCGAGCTATCGATGTCACCCCGCGCTGCCCTCGTCGCGCTCGCCCGCCTCGCCACCGTGCCGTCCTCGGTGGTCACCTTGGCCGATGCCCTGCACGCCTGCGCCATCCTGCGCGAGGCGCTGGCGGCTGAGGACGCTTATATCGTCCGCGCCGGTGATCCATATTTCATCCGCCTGGGCTCGGACGCCGACCCGAAGGACTACGAGATCAAGCAGAAGGGCTACTACCTCATCTGGCGTGAGCTGGCGTCGCACCCCCGGCTGATGGGCGGCGGGGTACAGGTGCGCGACCGGTTGGTGGAGCAGTCGCTGCCGCTGCGCCCCGGTATGCGGCCCACGCACCTGGCCTGCATCCTGCCCGGGTACGAGAGCAACTCGGAGATGCTGATCGTGCGCGGGCCGTGGCCGCGGGGGCTCACCGCCGCGCAGGTGCGCTTTTTCACCGTGGCGCGACCGCTGGTGGCAGTCCTGGTGAGCAACCTGCTGGACGCCGAGCGGCAGGCGCGCCAGCGCCGACAACTCGGGTTGCTGGCGGAGGTGGCCGGGGCCTTCAGCCAGTCCGAACAGGGGCAGACCAGCGAGCGCATCCTCACCGCCATCGCCACCGCCGTGGCCAAGGCCTCCGGCTTCGACTGGGTGACGCTCGTCCTGTTCGATGACGCCCTGGAGCGCGTCACGGCCCTGGCGCGGAACCTGGCTCGATTTGCACACACCACCGTCGCCTCACGATTCTGGGACTGGGACGGAGCCCACGCCGTCTTGCTGGCCGATGCTCGGTATGTGCAGGAGGCGGGGAAACCCCTGTTGATCCCCGATGTGTTCCAGTCAGACCCCGACGCGGAGGTCCATGAGGCCCGCCGTCGCTACGGCGACGTCTTGCGGCGCAATTACGAGCGGGCGCATATCCTCTCCACCGCCGTCTTCCCCATCTGGTTTCAGGGCCGGTTCGTCGGCACCGCGGTGTTCTCGTCGTCGCAGCGCCGGTTGTTCGACCAGGACGAAGTGGCGTTCTTGACCGCCCTGGTGGCGCAGGCCGCGGCCGGCATCGGCGGGCTGCGGCTGCACGAGGAGCTGCGCCGCGCCAACGTCCGCCTGGCGCACCTGGCCGCCCACGACGCGCTCACCAACCTCGTCAATCGCTCGGTGCTGCGCGAGCGCCTGCAGGCCGCGCTGTCCCGGCCGACCGGGGCAAGTGGCGATGGGGCGGGCGTCGCCCTGCTGTTCGTGGACCTGGACGATTTCAAGGTGGTGAACGATACGCTGGGCCACCAGGCCGGCGACGAGCTGCTAGTGCAGGTGGCGGCGCGCCTGACCGCCGCCGTGCGGCCGAGCGACACCGTGGCGCGCTTCGGCGGCGACGAGTTCGCCGTGCTGCTCGACGGCCCCGTGTCGGCGGCGAGCGCGCGGCGCACGGCCGAGCGGATCCTGTTCACGTTGCGCTCCCCCTTCACCGTCACCGACCGTCAGGTGCTGGTGGGGGCCAGCATCGGCATCGCCTGCGGTGTCCCCGGTCACACCAGTGCGGAGGAGCTTTTGCGCCAGGCAGACACCGCTCTCTACCGGGCCAAAAGGGCCGGCAAGGGACAGGCCGTGATGTTCGAGTCGGCCATGCACACCGGCCTCACCGACCGTCTGGAGCTGGCCGCCGACCTGCGCGGGGCGCTGGAGCGGGGGGAATTCGCGCTGTATTACCAGCCCGAGGTCGACCTGTCGAGCGGCCGAACGGTGTGCGTGGAGGCGCTCCTGCGCTGGCGCCACCCGCGGCGCGGCGTGCTTCTCCCGGGCGCGTTTCTGCCGCTGGCTGAGGAGAGCGGCCTGATCGTGCCGCTGGGTCAGTGGGTGCTGGAGGAGGCCTGCCGCCAGGCGGCGCTGTGGGGACGGTCTTGCCGGACGGGACGGCGGCCCATGGTGAGCGTCAACCTGGCCGTGCGCCAGCTCACCCAGGCGGACCTGCCGGCACAGGTGGAGGCAGCCCTGCGCGCGGCCGGGCTCCCCGCCGCCGCGCTGTGCCTGGAGGTCACGGAGGGCGCCCTGCTGGCCGGCGGGGAGCGTGCGACGGCCAACCTGGTCGCCTGCCGGGCACTGGGTGTGGCGGTGGCGCTGGACGATTTCGGCACCGGTTACAGCTCGCTCAGCGACCTGCTGCGGCTGCCCATCCAGGTGCTGAAAGTCGACCGTTCCCTCGTGCAGCGGCTGGAGAGCGACGCCGGCGCGGCGGTGGTCAGGGCGGTGTGCGCCTCGGCGCGGGCCCTGGGCATCGCCGTCACGGCCGAGGGGATCGAATCGGCCGAGCAGGCGGCGCGCGCGCGGGCGCTCGGCTGTCGGCGCGGGCAGGGCTTCTACTTCAGCGAGCCGGTGCCGGCCGAACTGTGGGCCCCCCGCCTCGCCGGCGCGGCCGCCCCACCGTGACGCCGCCTGCACCTGGTGACCGGCAGCCCACCTGTGTCCCGCCTGCCCACCCTCCCCTCGGATCTTCCCCGCGCGAACTCCGGCTAACCCCCGCGCACACCGCGCTTGCCGCGGCACCCATCACCGCCGAGGGGGTTGTCTCCACCCCGTCCAGCCTTTATAGTGATTGTGAACACATTCACTATAAAATGCGGACACGGGCCGACCCGCGGACCTCCGCCCCGCCGCCGTGCGGCCGTCCCTCCGTCTCGGAGGTGTTCCCGTGGTGCACGTCGACATCCTGCCGCTGCCGGTGGCACGGCCCGCGCCGGCACCTGTGGCGGCGGTGCCCGTCCTCTCGGTTACCTGGTGGCTCGTGCAGGGGCTGGCGCTCGGCGCCGTCGGCGGTGGGCTCGTCAGCGCGCTGGTGATCGCCTTTGTCCTCGCCCTGCGCACCGTGCTGCAGGGCTGACCGCACCGGCGCCCGTACGCCGTTCGCCCCCGTCTGGCGGCGTGCGGGCGCTGACCAGCCCGTTCCCTCCCCCCTCCCTCCCCCGACCTTGACGCATACGTCAAGGTCCGGTACACACAGAGCGTTACCGCGCGTGTTGCCAGGGTGGAAAGGGAGTTGGCCATGAAGTTCGGCCTGTTCTACGAGCTGCAACTGCCCAAGCCGTACGACAAAGACCAGTGGGACGAAGAGGCGGAATATCGCCTCATCCAGGAGGCGTTGGAGCAGATCGAGTTCGCGGACCAGCTCGGGTTCGACTACGTGTTCGAGGTCGAGCACCACTTCCTGGAGGAGTACAGCCACTCCTCGGCGCCGGAGGTGTTCCTGGCCGCCGCCAGCCAGCGCACCAAGCGTATCCGCCTGGGGCACGGCATCGTGCTGATGCCGCCCCGCTACAACCACCCGGCGCGCGTGGCCGAGCGCATCGCCACCCTCGATCTCGTCTCCGGTGGCCGGGTGGAGTTCGGCACGGGCGAATCCGCCTCCGACATGGAGCTGGGCGGGTTCGGCGTGCCGCGCGAAGAGAAAAAGGCGATGTGGGAGGAGGCGACGCGCGAGTGCGTGAAGATGATGACCATGACCCCGTACCCCGGGTACGAGGGGCAGTACTTCGGTATGCCGCCGCGCAACGTGGTGCCCAAGCCGTTGCAGAAGCCGCATCCGCCCCTGTGGGTGGCCGCCTCGCGCAAGGAGACGGTGATGGTGGCGGCGCGGCTGGGCATGGGCTCGCTCGGCTTCGGCTTTGAGACGCCGGAGGAGCTGGGCCAGCGCGTGCACGAGTACTACGAGCTGGTCCGCGAGGAGTGCTTCCCCATCGGCCAGGCGATCAACCCGGCCCTGGCCGTGCTGTCCGTGATGGGCTGCGCGGAGACGGACGAGGAGGCGATCCGCGGCGTGGACGACTGCGGCGCCTTCTTCGGCTTCTCCCTCGGTTACTACTACGGCGGCCCGCCGCACAACCCCGGCCACGTCAACCTCAACCGTGCCTTTCGCGACTTCCCACCGGAGATGCAGCAGACGGTGGGCCGGCGGCTGGGCTTTGCCGGCTACCAGGGTGGCACCAGCCCGGTGGAGCCGCAGGACGAGGTGGCGCGCGCCCTGTGGCGGGCGGCGCAGCGGGGCGGCTGCATCGGCACGCCCAAGTTCATCCGCGAGACGCTGCTCCAGTACGAGCGCCATCACCTGGACGTGATGATCTTCGTCATGCAGGCCGGCAACCGCACCCACAGCGACATCATGCGCTCGTTGGAGCTGTTCGCCACCAAGGTGATGCCGGAGTTCAAGGAGCGGCACGCCGAGCACCAGGAGTGGCGCCGCCGCCAGCTCGAGGGAGTGGAATTTCCGATCAACTCGAGCATCTAGGGCGTGTCCGACCTACCCTCACCCCGCCCGTCGGGCACCCCTCTCCCGCGTGCGGGAGAGGGGACGGGGGGTGAGGTCAGCCGGCGCGCTGGGCCAGGGTCCAGGCCGTCTCCGCCAGCAGGGGCACGCGCGCGCCGTACACTTCAAACCCCTCGCCCACGGTCTGGCCCTTCAGGTAGCGGGCGTGGATGCCCTCCACGATTACCGCCAGTTTGTACAGCCCAAACACCAGGTACCAGTCCAGGTACGCGGCGTCCCGCCCGCTGCGCTGCACGTACCGCTCCACCATCGCCTGCCGCGTGAGGAAGCCGGGGGCCAGCATGGGCAGGTTGGGGGAAAGGCCCTCGATCCACGCGGGCGGGTCGTCCGGCTCGGCCCAGCAGGCCAGCAGCCAGCCCAGGTCGGCGAAGGGGTCGCCGATGGTGGACATCTCCCAATCGAGCACGGCCACCACGCGGCCGGGGTCGTCGGCGGCCAGCATGATGTTGCCCAGGCGCATGTCGCCGTGCACGATGGTGGGCGGCGGCGAGGGCGGCACGCGCGCCGCCAGCCAGTCCCGCACCCGCTCGATGGCCGGCAGCTCGCGCGTTTTGGAGCGCTCCCACTGCTCCGCCCAGCGTCGTACCTGCCGCGCCATGAACCCCTCCGGGCGACCGAAGCCCTCCAGGCCCACCGCTCGCCAGTCCACGGTATGCAGCGCGGCCATGGTGTCGATCAGCGCCTCGGAGATGCGCCGCCGCTCCGCCGGCGTGGGGGCGTAACCGGGTGGCAGCGCGTCGTGCGCCACCACGCCGTAGCGGCGCTCCATGACGTAGAAAGGCGCGCCGGTGACGGCCGGGTCCTCGCACAGGGCGAACGGCCGAGGCACGGGCACGTTCGTGTCCGCCAGGGCAGCCAGCACGCGGTACTCGCGCGCCATGTCGTGGGCGGTGGGCAGCACGTGCCCCAGCGGCGGCCGGCGCAGCACCCAGGAACCGGTGGGGCCCGTCACGGCGTAGGTGAGGTTGGAGCGCCCGCCGGAGATCAGCTCCACGGTGAACGGGCCGCGCGCGCCCGGCACCCGCTCCTCCATGAAGCGGCTGACGCCGGCCAGATCGATGCCCTCCGGGACCGGGGCGGTGTGTGCGGTCATAGCACCTCCATAATGGCGGCCCACGGCATCAGGCGGAAGGGTGACGGCGGGCGGGGTGTAGCGCGGGTGACCGTCCCACTGTCGCCGGGATAACAGCGCCCCCCACGCGGGCGGGCGATACTGCAGGCACAGCGGACGGCCCGGCGCCGCCGAGCCGCCGACATCACCGAGGAGGTCTCCCATGCCGTACCTGTTCTACGCACCCACCAACATCGCCGTGCTGTCCCAGAGCAACCAGCAGTTCGGGGCCAACGTGGCGCTGGGGGGCCTGGTCGGCGCCCAGACGCTGGCCCAGGTGGCGGGCAATAGCGCCACGATCAAGCAGGGCTAAATCTGCATTGCGATCTGGCGTCGGATCGGTGGGAGCGCTCGCCAGCCGGGCGCTCCCACCGTTTGTGGGGGCGAGCGACGGCAAACGGGGGTGGTGACGTACATCGATCTCCGGGAGGAGGGAGAGGCACAGCCGCCGCTGCGACGCGCGGGACGGCCAAGGGGACCGTGGCTGCGCGGGGCCATAGATGGGGAGATCGTGCCGCACCGGGCGTTTGGTCTCCCGGCCCGCGCCGGGGGCGACGTCAACGGATGACTCGCACCGGGATGCCGAGATCAAGCATCGCCCAGGACCGATCGGTGGTTAGGGCCGGGAGGTTGAGCCGGGCGGCGGTGGCCAGGCACGCCCGGTCGCCGAGCGAGAGGCCAAGCGCTCGGGTCTGAAGCCAGAGTTCCCCGGCCCGATGGGCATCGTCCGCGGTAAAGGGGAGGATGGTGAGACCGTACGCGCTCAGGTCGTTCGCGAGTCCCTCGATCGGCACTCCGACCGCCAGCGATTTCTGGATCACCTCCGCCCAATTGACGCTGGAGATGACGGCCGCAGACAGCTCCGCTTCGACGACCGGCGCACCCGGCTCGTCACGCAAGAACGCAAGGAGGGCGCTGGCGTCCAGCACGGCCCTCATGCCTCCTCCGCCTCCCGCCGCGCTTCGGCCCGCCGCTCGGCGATCAGCTCGTCGCTCAGGCACCGGTCACGTGGGACATGACGGTACTTGGCCTGGAGCCGGCGCTTGATGGACGCCCGTGTCTCCAGCACGAGCCGCCCGTCCTCAACGCGGGCGACCAGCGTATCGCCCGCGTGCAACCCAAGGGCTTTGCGCAGCGCCGCCGGCACCACGATCCGCCCCTGTGCCCCGAGCCTGACCGTGGCATACATGGCTGCCATGAGCTATCCACCAAAGATGTGGCATACAGCGCTATCCCTGCCCTCAATATAGAACCGTGACAAAGCCATTTGCAAGTGGTAGCACCGCTTGGAGCCGGTCGCGTCGGTAGGCCATCTGTCACGGACGTTCTGGGTCGGCTCAGCGTGGCCCAGGAGCACGCGCGCCGTCGGCGAGCAGCCAGGCCTGCCTCTGACCGGTCGTACGGCGGCGCGTTGTGCCGGCTGGAGTGAGTGGAGGCGGCTCAGGAGAAGCCGTCCAGTTCCTGGTCCCAGCCGGGGATGAACTTGCGCCAGCCGTGCCGGGAGGCCAGGTAGGGGTAGAAGACGTAGTACTGGCTCACCCGCGGCGCGCGCGGCTCATTGAGGAGCTTCATGCGCGCCTCAGCCGGGGTGCGGCCGGCCTTGCGGTGATTGCAGGCCTTGCAGGCCGTCACCAGGTTCTCCCAGGTGTGCTTGCCGCCGCGGTGCCGGGGGATGACGTGGTCGAGGGTGAGGTCGCGGCCTTGCGCGCCGCAGTACTGGCAGGTGTACCGGTCGCGCTGGAAGACCTCCTTGCGCGTGAGCCGCACCTGGGGCCGCGGCCGACGGATCAGGTACACCAGCCGGATCACGGAGGGCATCGGAAAAGAACGCGAGGCGCTATGCAGCGCCCCGTCTCCATGCTCCACGATCTCGGCCTTGCCCCGGTCGACCAGGACGAAGGCGCGGCGGACGTGGCAGACGTGTAAGGGCTCGTAGTTCTGGTTGAGCACAAGCACGGCACTCATGCGGCAGACACCCGGGGTGCGCGACAGCGTCGGATCGTTTTCATGATAACAAAAACGGGGCCGTTCGCCCCGTTCCCTGCCGGCACTCGGCGGCCGTGGCGGCGGCAATGCCCACCCCGCTGAGCTAGCGCGCCGACGGCCGCCCGCGCACCGCCCCGACGAACCCGCCGGCGGCCAGGAGCGGCAGCATGCCGGCGGCCACGAACAGCGCCGGGAATCCCACGGCATCGCCCACGAAGCCGAGGGCAAAGACGCCGATCGTGCCAACGTCCCAGGCCAGGGCGAACGTGGCCATGGCGGCGCCTCGCTCCTCCGGCGCGGCCCGGTCCACGGTGAGGATCGTCAGGCCGGTGTGCCCCAGCCCGAAGCCGGCGCCGAAGAGCAGCGCCGCCAGGTACACCGCCAGCGTGTGCGGCACCAGGCCAAGGAGCAGCATCCCCACCGCCGCCAGCACCAGCCCGGGTAGGATGATCGCCGGTCGGCCCCACCGGTCCGCCATCGTCCCGCCCACCCAGCGAGCCGGCACCAGCGCCACCCCCTCCAGGAAGAAGAACAGACCGGCGCTGCCCAGGTCGCGGCGTGTCACGTAGAGGGCGAGGAAGGCCATCAGCACGCTGAACGACATGGTGAGCGCCAGGAAGGTGGTGGTGGGCAGCAGCGCCGCCCGGCTGATCAGGCGCCCGGCATGGGCGCCGAGCGGTCGTGTCCGTTCTTTGAGCGGCGCTGCCAGCACGGTGGCGCCCAGTGTTACGGCGGCAGGAAACAGGAAAAAGGCGCGCAGCCCGATCACATCGGCGACGGCCGTGCCCAGCCAGGGCCCGTACACGTTGGTGAGGGTGTAGATCACGCCGTACCAGCCCATGCCCTCGCCCCGGCGCGAGGCGGGCAGCACGTCGGCGAGCTGGGCCAGGGCGGCCGTGGTGTACAGGCACATGCCGGCGCCAGTGAGCAGCCGGATGCCCGTGAGCGCCACCGGGTTCCGCGTCAGGGCGTGCGCCGCCAGCATGGCCGCGGTCAGCCCGCCGCCCAGCAGCAACACCGGTCGCCGCCCGCGTCGGTCCGTCAGCCGGCCGGACAACGGCCGCGCGGTGAAGGAGGCCACGCCGAAGGCGCCGCCCACCACCCAGCCCACCTGCCACTTGGGCGCGTCACCCACGTACAGCGGCAGGGTGGCGAACAGGAGAGACCAGCCGAGGAAGAACAGGTGCAGTGAGATCAGGGTAAGGGTGTACTCCCGGGTCCATAGGGGCTCACGCGCCGGGGCCACGGCAGCGGGGCGGGTGCGAGAACCAAGCACACGGGCCACGGCCCTCTCCACGCGCGGGGGCTCAAGCGTCCGTGCGCAACGTTCCAGTCCAAGCGTTACGCATGACACAGCCAGGGTACCGGACATGCTCCGTTAACAGAACAGATCGAGGTGCGGTGCTACACGCCGGCACCGAGGTGCCGCTGCACCGCCGCCAGCAGGTCATCGAGGTCGAACGGTTTCGTGAGGTAGTCGGCCGCGCCCAGCTCTTCAGCCTGCTCGTGCAGGCGGCGGTCCGCGGACAGCAAGATCACCGGGATGCGGCCGCCGTGCGCCGTCGAGGCGGGCGCACGCGCCAGCAGGTGACAGAACTGGGTCCCGTCCATCGCCGGCATCGCGAGGTCCAGAAGGATAAGGTCCGGCCGCTCCTCCGCCACCCGCTGCAGCGCCTCTTGCCCGTCCCCGGCGGTGCGCACCCGGTAGCCCTCCAGGCGAAGGGCATCGCTCACGAGCCGGCGGATGTCCGGCTCATCATCTACCACCAGCACCACCGGTCGGCGTGCCATCGCGCGGCCTTGTCGCGTCGTGCTGCGGGGCACTGGGGGCTGGCTTGCCGCCATGCTAGGCGGGAGCCATCCTGTGGTCAACGGCGATGCTGCACTATGCCCCGCTTCTGCTGGGTCCCGGCGCGCCGCTACCATAGCGGCAGATGACCTGGGGGAGCGTGCCCATGCACAGCCGGTGGTCCGACGCCGAGGCCACGGGCCTCGATGACCTCGACCTGCTCGTCTACACCTCCCGCCTGATCGGCGCGGACGACACCCTCGTGGTGTGGGGCGGCGGTAACACCTCGCTCAAGCGTATGGAGACGGACTTCCGCGGCCGTCCCGTGGAGGTGCTGCGCGTCAAGGGCTCCGGCTCGGACATGAAGTCCATCCAGCGCCGGGACTTCCCCGGCGTGCGCCTGGAGGACGTGCGCGCCCTGCTGGACCGGGATGACATGTCCGACGAGGAGATGATGGCCTACCTGCGCCACACCCTCATGGAGCCGGATTCACCCCGCCCTTCTATAGAAACGCTGCTGCACGCCTGGATCCCGCAGGCCAGCGTTGCCCACTCCCACGCCGACGCCATCCTCATGCTCACGAATAACTGCGACGGTGATCTGCACGTGCGCCGCTGCTTTGGCCGGGACGTGGCCATGATCCCGTACATCCGACCCGGCTTCCGCCTCTCCAAGGAGGTGGCCCAGGTCTACGAGCGCACCCCCGGCCTGCGCGGCGTGGTGCTGATGAAGCACGGGCTCATCACCTGGGGCAGAGATTGCCGCGAGAGCTACGAGACGCACATCGCCCTGGTGAGCAAGGCGGAGGAGTACGTGCAGGCCGCCGCGCGGGGTCGGCGCGTGTTCGGCGCGGTGCGCCGTCCCGCCCTGCCGCCGGAGGAGCGGCGCGCCGTGGCCGCCCAGGTGGCGCCGGCTATCCGCGGCGCGCTCAGCGCCGAGAAGCGGGCCGTGCTGCGCTTCGACGACAGCGAGGACGTGCTCGCCTTCCTGGAATCCGAGAAGGCGCCGGCGTTGTCGCAAGTCGGCCCGGCCACGCCGGACCACCTGCTCAACACCAAGCGGCTGCCGCTCTGGCTGGAGGTGCCGGACCCCACGGACGTGGAGGCGCTGTGCCGGGCGGCGCGGGAGGGGCTGGCCCGCTACGCGGAGGAGTACCGCGCCTACGTGGCCCGCCACAACCGCGAGGGCTACCCCCTGCTCGACCCCTTCCCGCGCGTGATCCTGGTGCCGGGCGTCGGCATGTGGACGGCGGGGCGCGACGCCCGCGCGGCGCGCATCTCCGGCGATATCTATCACCACACCATCAGCGTGATGGCCGGCGCCTCGGCCCTGGCCGAGTACGAGTCGCTCTCTGAAGAGGATGCCTTCGGCGCCGAGTACTGGCCACTGGAGCTGTACAAGCTGACGCTGCTGCCGCCGGAGCAGGAGCTGGCCCGGCGCGTGGCTTTCATCACCGGCGCCGGCCGCGGCATCGGTCGCGCCATCGCCGAGCGGTTCGCCACCGCCGGCGCGCACGTGGTGGTGACGGACCTGAACGGCGCGGCGGCGGCCGAGGTGGCGGCGGCGATCGAGGCCCGGCACGGTGCCGGCCGCGCCACGGCGGTGGCGCTGGACGTGACCGACGAGGCGGCGGTGTGCCGCGCCTTCCGCGCGGCGGCGCTGGCCTACGGCGGGGTGGACATCGTGGTGTCCAACGCCGGCATCGCCGAGGCGGCGCCCATCGAGCGCATGGACCTGGCCATGTGGCAGCGCAGCCTGGCGGTGAACGCCACCGGCCACTTCCTGGTGGCGCGGGAGGCGCTGCGGCTGATGCGTCGCCAGGGGCTGGGCGGCAGCTTCGTGTTTATCGCCTCGAAGAACGTGCCGGCGCCGGGCAAGGACTTCGCCGCCTACTCGGCGGCCAAGGCGGCGGAGGCGCAACTGGCGCGCATCGTGGCCATCGAGGGGGCGGAGATCGGGGTGCGCGCCAACATGATCCACCCGGACGCGGTGTTCGAGGGCTCGGGGCTGTTCTCGCCGGAGTTGCGCGCCGGGCGGGCGGCGGCGCACGGGATCGCGCCGGAGGAGCTGGAGGAGTTTTACCGCCAGCGCAACCTGCTCAAGGTGCGCGTGCTGCCGGAGGACGTGGCCGAGGCCACCCTGTTTCTCGCTTCCGACCGCGCGGCCAAGACCACCGGCGCCGCCCTGGCCGTGGACGGGGGCGTGCGCGAGGCCTTCCCGCGCTGAGGGTCGGACTTGCCCCTTGGCGCGCGGGTCGTACCCTGAGGGGAGGGGGCTGCACCGATGCACGAGGCAGCACGCGACAAGGCGAGGGCGATCATCGCGGACCAGGTGCAGAAGATCCAGCGCTTGCGGGCCACCGGCCCCAACCCGTTCGATTATTGGCTGTGGGCAGACGAGACGGTGCAGGCGCTGGAGACGATCTACGGACGGGGCGCGCCCGAGCCGGCTGGGTTCGCCACCATCGTCTATGAGCGGGGCCGCACCCCGGACCAGCGCGGCGCCTTCGACAACATGACCCTTGGCATCCACGGTGAGTGGGGCATCCGCGCCCGGCTCAGTCGTGCCGAGCCATACCTGAGTCGGCTGCTCGAGCAGCTCGCCGCCCAGACGGTGGGGTAGCCGACGGCTGCGGTGCGCGGGGTAAGCGGTGCCCTGTGGGAGCGGGTAGGCCGGCCGCGATACCGGGACCCGAGCCGCGTTGCCCTCGGATGGGGTGCGGACGTCACAGGCGGGAGGCGAAGATGGACCCGGCCCATGCCCGGCTGCACCTGGAGGAGCTGCGCGGGCGCGCGGTGTGGCTGCGCGCCCTCACGCCCGACACCCCCCGCTACAAGCTGTGGCTGGGCGACCTGGTGGAGTTCACGCGGGTGGTCTTCGGCCTGGACTCGCCGGAGATGGCCGCCGTGCGGGAGGTGCTGGCCGCACGCCTGCCGCCGGACGCGGACGAAACGGCCCGCGTGCGGGACTACGTGCGGCGCCTGGACCGCCTCATCGCCCTAATCGACCGCTTCATCCGCCACTTGCCGGCGCCGCTCACGCTCGTGGAGCAGCCGCCTGATGGCCGGTCCCGCCCGGTGTCGTGATGGAGGTCGGCCCCTGACCGGGGTTTTCCCGGTACGGTTGCACGAATGCCACCCACTGCGGTCGCCCGCTCGCTCCTGCTGTTCGCCCTGGCCGCCCTGCTGGAGATCGGCGGCGGGTACCTGGTCTGGTTATGGCTGCGTAACGGTCGCGGCGTCGCGCTGGGCGCGCTGGGCGGGTTAGTGCTGTTTCTGTACGGCGTGGTCCCCACCCTGCAGCCGGCGCACTTCGGCCGCGTCTACGCCGCCTACGGGGGGGTGTTCGTGGTGGCCTCGTTGCTCTGGGGATGGCTGGTGGACCGCACGCCGGCGGACCGCTTGGACCTCCTGGGCGCCGTCCTGTGCCTGCTCGGCGTCGCCCTGATCATGTACGCGCCCCGGCGGTAGCCGGGGCCGCCGGGGGCCGCCATGCGCGTTGACCCGCTCCGTCGCCTCACCGGCCGGCACCGGCCGGAGCCCTTCCCCGGCCTGCCGCCCATCCCGGTGGAGCCCATCGGCTGGGTGCGCAACGACGTCACCGACCCGCGCCGCCACGACTGGTCCGGCGTGCGCTCGGCCATCGTGCTCCGCCCCGAGCTGGCCGCGGCCCTGGACGGCCTGGCCGGCTTCAGCCACGTGATCGTCGTCTGCTGGCTGGACCGCGTCACGGAGGCGGAGCGACGCCTGACGCGCGTGCACCCGGCCGGCGACCCGCGACTGCCCGCGCGCGGCGTGCTGGCCCTGCGCACCCACCACCGGCCCAACCCCATCGGCGTGTCCGTCGTCCGCCTGGAGGGGATCGCGGGGGCGGTGGTGCGCGTGCGCGGCCTGGACGCCGCCGACCGCACGCCGGTGCTGGACCTCAAGCCCTACGTGCCCCACTACGACAGCGTGCCGGACGCCCGCCTGCCGGACTGGGCGCTGGGCTGAGGGCGGCCGGCGCGCAGGGCCAGCTCCGGCGCGGCCAGCCCGAACAGGGCGCCCGAGAGCAGGAACAGGGCGGCCGTGAGCAGGAGCGGCAGGCCATAACCGCCCACCCCGGCCAGCCAGCCCAGCAGGATCGGCCCCACGATGTAGCCGCTGTCCGCCAGGGAGCGGTAAGCGCCGAACACCCGGCCGCGCAAGGCCGGCGGCGCCAGGTCGGCCACGTAGGCCGCCGGCGACGGCCCGGCGAAGCCGGAGCCCAGCCCCCACACGAAGGCGCTGAGCAGGTAGACGGCGTAGCCGCCGCTCAGCGCGAACAGGGCGAGCGCCAGGCCACACACCAGCGTGGCCGGCACGATCACCCGCTTGCGCCCCAGCCGGTCGGCGAGCAGGCCGGCGTGGTAGAGCACGGCCAGGTTGACCGCCTGCGCGAGCGTTTGCGTGTAGCCGATCTGCGCATCGCTCAGCCCCAGGCGGTCCTTGCCCAGGAGCGGCACCACGGTGAAGAAGGCGCCCGTGCGGGCGAAGAACTGCACGAAGGAGACCAGCCCGACGAGCAGGAACGGCGCGCTCCACACCACGGCGCGGGACCCCTCCGGCCGAACCGCCGGGTCCGGCGCCGCCACGCGCACCGCGTCGCGCGGCTTGGTCTCACGGATGACGAACAGGGCCACCAGGCACGCCAGGCCGGAGAACACCGCGTAGGCCACAAACGGCGCGTGCAGGCCGAAGTGGTCGGCCAGCAGCCCGCCGGGCGTGGGGCCCAGGCCCACGCCGACCAGGAAGAAGCCCTGGTAGAGGCTCATCATCCGCCCGCGGTTCTCGGGCGTCGCCAGGTCGCCCACCATCACCTGCCCGCCGGTGAGGACGGTGGCGGCCCCGAACCCGGCCAGCAGCCGATAGAGGAGCAACTCCGGCAGGCTGCCGGCGGTGGCCATGAGCGCCGAGGCCACGGTGGTGATCGCCGTGCCCAGGATCAGCACCGGCTTGCGCCCCCGGCGCTCGGCCAGCTGACCGGCCGGCACGTTGGCCAGAAACCGCGCCAGCCCGTACACGCCGATCACCAGCCCCACCGCGCCGGCGCTCAGCCCGAAACTGCGCGCGTAGGCGGGAAGCACCGGCGTGATCAGGCCAAAGCCGAGCTGGTTGACCAGGATGAGCAGGCAAAGGGGGAGAAAGAGGCGGTTGCGCACCGGCACACTCCGCGCCCGTTGCGGTCTATGGTGGGCGGCCGGCACGCCACCGGCAAGGGCGATGGGACGACGCCGCGTTTGCCGTCAGCAGGCCAGGCCGAAGCGGTAGCCGTCAGCCAGGAGCAGGGGGATGAGCGTCCGCAGGGCGATGGCGGTCTGCGGCTCCTGGGTGTGGAACGAGACCAGGGCGCCGTCGCGCACGCCGGCCAGCACGTTCGCCACGATCCGCCCCGCCGGGATACCCATCCAGTCGAAGCTGCTCACCGTCTGCGCGACCTGGCGGTAGCCGCGTCCGTCCACCACCGCCAGCACGCGCGGGTTGAGGTCGCCGTTGGGGGCGCGGAAACAGGGGCGCAGCGTGCCGCCGGGCACGAGGGCATGGTACTGCTGCTCGGTCTGGTCCAGCTCGGCGGCGATGGCGGCGTCGCTCAGGCGGGTGAGAAAGGGGTGGTTCCAGGTGTGGTTGCCCACGCGGTGGCCGGCCGCCACCAGGGCACGCACCGCCTCCGGGTAGGTGCGCATGGCGCGGCCGGTGAGGAAGAACGTGCCCTTGACCCCGTACTCGTCCAGGATGCGCTGCATCAGGTAGCGCCCGCCGGTGACGATGCCCGTGCCGTCGTCAAACAGGAAGTACACCGTGGGCGCCTCCCGCACCTGGACGGTGAGCCCCAGCTCCTCACCGTCCAGGCGGGCTGCGCCCACCCCAACGAGCGCGCCGGCTACCGGCACGTCCGCCGCGCCACAGATTTCGCCCGCCGCCAGGTTCGGGCAGAGAGCATCGAGGCGGGCGGCGGTGCCGGCGGCGGCGCGGTAGTAGCGCACCTCCGCCCGGCCGGCACGCAGGTAGGCGCTGAGCCGCACCCGCCCATCCGGCAGCGGCAGCGCCGTGGCGTAGACGTCGAGACCGCCCTGCGCCCGTCGGCCGACCGCGCCGGCCCGCACCGGCTCGCTGCAGCCGTCCTCGCGGCAGGCCTGCAGGGTGAAGTAGGAAAGCCCACCGTCCTCCAGCGGCACGCCGACGGGCCACGTGCCGCCGGCACCGATGGCGAAGCAGACCAGCGCGTTCCTCAGAGCGTAGTCGGCGAACACACACAGGCGGACATCCGTGTGCGGCTGCGGGCGCCAGCGCAGCAGGGCCAGCTCCGGCGTCCACGGCTCAAGCGCCAGCACCTCCGGCGGTGCCGCCGGCCCAACCGGATGCGCCCCCGCGACGTTGCCGCGACCGCACCAGCCCAGCACCAGCACGAGGGCAAGAAGCCACACCCTGCCCACGCCCGTCCCCCGCATTGCGTGTTGATTGCATGAGCAGGGTACAATGTATCAATCGTGTAACAAAAGCGCGGCGGGTCCTCACCCCGAAGGCCCTCACCCGGCTCGCCTGCGGCTCGCCACCCTCTCCCGCGTCCGGGAGAGGGCTTTCGTTCTCCCCCTCTCCCGTGCTCAAGCGGGAGAGGGGGGTCGGGGTGAGGGCCAGAGCGCAGGGAGGGGTTCAGGCCGGCACGCGGTGGGCCAGCGCCTCCGGGTTGACCATCGCCTCGGGGGTGCCGCCGGTGAGGGCGGCGATGGTGTTGCGCGCTGCCAGCTCGATCATCGCCCGCCGCGTCTCCACGGTGGCGCTGCCCACGTGCGGCAGCAGCACCACGTTGGGCAGCGCGCACAGGGGATGTGACGGGTCCAGCGGCTCGGGCACCATCACGTCCAGGCCGGCGCCCGCGATCTCACCGCGCTGGAGCGCCTCCACCAGCGCATCCTGGTCCACGATCGCCCCGCGCGCCGTGTTGATGAAGAAGGCGGTGGGCTTCATGAGTTGAAACTCGCGCATGCCGATGGAGCGGCGGGTGGTCTCGTCCAGGTAGCAGTGTACGGTGAGGAAGTCCGCCTCGCGGAAGACGTCGTCGCGCTCGCGATACGTCGCCAACCCCGATGCCTCCGCCTGTGGGTCGCGCACCGGGTCGTAGTAGATCACGCGCATATCGAAGCCCTGGGCGGTGCGCGCCACCACGTGGCCGATGCGCCCGAAGCCGATGATCCCGAGCGTTTTACCGCGGATGTCCACGCCCAGCGGCGGCGGACCCTTAAGCCAGGCGCCAGAGCGTACGTGCTGGTCGGCGGCGCGCAGGCGGCGGGCCAGCTCGATGATCAGCCAGAAGGTGATGTCCGCCACAGCGCCGCTCAGCACGCCAGGGGTGTGGCACACCAGCACCCCGCGGCGGGTGGCGTGCGGGATATCGACGTTGTCGTAGCCGACGCTGTTGTTGGAGATGACCTTAAGGCGCGGGCAGCGGTCGATGAGGTCGTTGTCGATGGGCACCTGGCTGCTGGTGAGGATGCCGTCCACGGTGGGCAAGAGCTCCTGGAGCTGCGCGCGGGAGGGCCGCCCGCCGCCGGGGATGGTGACCAGCTCGCAGGCGGCCTCGAGCTGGGCGCGGATGTCCTCGGGAAGGGAGAGCGTGACGAGGAGACGTGGCCGAGCCATGTTGCTGCTCCCGTGTGCTGCTTTGCCAGGTTGTAACGCAGCAGGCCCGCCACAGGCAAGCGGTCGGCCCGGCCTCGGTCGGGCCGACCGCGTTCGTCGCCGCTACACATCCCGCTCGCTCAGGCCCAGGGCGGCCTGGGCCGCGGCTAGGCGCGCTACGGGCACGCGGAAGGGCGAGCAGGAGACGTAGTTCAGCCCGGCGTGGTGGCAGAACACCACCGAGGCCGGGTCACCACCGTGCTCGCCGCAGATGCCGACGGAGAGGTTCGGGCGCGTGCGCCGCCCCTCCTCCGTGGCCAGGCGGATGAGGCGGCCGACGCCGTCCCGGTCCAGCTCGGCGAAGGGGTTGGCGGGCAGGATGCCCTGTTCCAGGTAGTCGGCCAGGAACTTCTCCTCGGCGTCATCGCGCGAGAAGGCGAAGGTCATCTGCGTCAGGTCATTGGAGCCGAAGGAGAAGAATTCGGCCACCTCGGCCACCTCGCCCGCGGTGAGGGCGGCGCGCGGCGTCTCGATCATGGTGCCGAACGGCACGCGCAGGTCCACGCCGGCCTCGCGGATCATCCCCTCCACCAGCGGCACCAGCCGGTCGCGCAGCACGCGCAGCTCGTTGGCGTGGGAGACGAGCGGGATCATGATCTCCGGGCGGGCGTCCACGCCCCGCTTCTTGAGGGCGATGGCGGCGGTGGTGATGGCGCGCGCCTGCATCTCGTACAGGCCGGGGAAGGTGATGCCCACGCGGCAGCCGCGATGGCCAAGCATGGGGTTGGCCTCGTGCAGGCGCTGCACGCGGTGCAGCTCCTGCTCCTTTTCGGCGATCGCGTCGACCGGTGCGCCCGCGGCGCGGAGCTGCTCGATCTCCCGCTCCAACGCCTCCTCGCGCGGCTTGAGGAACTCGTGCAGGGGGGCGTCCAACAGGCGGATGATCACCGGCTTGCCGGCCATGGTCTCCAGGATGCCGGTGAAGTCGGCCGTCTGGAACGCCTCCAGGCGGGCCAGCGCCTCCTGGTAGCGTTGCCAGGCAGGAGAGGCGGCCTGTGTCGCCGGGTCGGCGCTCGCCAGGCGCGCCGCCTCGGGCGCCACGATCAGCATCTCCTGCATGTGCGGCAGGCGGTCCGTCTCGAAGAACATGTGCTCGGTGCGGCACAGCCCGATGCCCTGCGCGCCGTGGGCCAGGGCCTGGGCGGCGTCCGCCGGGTAGTCGGCGTTGGCCCACACCTCCAGCCGCCGCACCGCGTCCGCCCAGGACAGAAGCTGCATCAGCTCGGGGCTGTCGGTGAGTTTCTGCTGCACCGCCTCGATTTCACCGAGGAACACGTCACCGGTGCCGCCGTCGATGGAGATGACGTCGCCCTCTTGCACCACGCGCCCGTCCACCGTGAAGCGCCGGGCTTCGGGGTCCACGGCGATCTCGCCCGCGCCCACGATGCACGGCTTGCCCAGACCGCGCGTGACCACGGCCGCGTGGCTGGTGATGCCGCCGCGGCTGGTGAGCACGCCCACCGCCTTGATGATGCCGTGTACGTCGTCGGGGTTGGTCTCCGGGCGCACCAAGATGACGCGCTCACCGCGATCGGCCAGCTCCACGGCGCGGTCGGCGTCGAACACCACCTTGCCGGAGGCGGCGCCGGGCGAGGCGGCCAGCCCTTTAGCGATGCGCCGCCCCTCCGCCTCGGCCCGCTCGCGTGCCGCAGGCACGAAGCGCGGCAGGAGGAGCTGCACGATGTCGCCCGCGCTCACGCGCCGCAGGGCCTCTTCCTGGGTGATGAGCCCCTCGTGGACCATGTCCACGGCCATTTTGACGGCGGCCGGGCCGGTGCGCTTGGCGGCGCGCGTCTGCAGGATGTACAGCTTGCCCCGCTCCACCGTGAACTCGATGTCCTGGGCGTCGCGGTAGTGGCGCTCCAGCCGCTCCGCGATCTCGGCGAGCTGGGCATAGAGCTCCGGCTGCTGCTCCTTGAGCTGGGCGATCTTGAGCGGCGTGCGGATGCCGGCCACCACGTCCTCGCCCTGGGCGTTGGGCAGGTACTCGCCGTACAGCACCTTCTCGCCGGTGGCGGGGTCGCGGGTGAAGGCCACGCCGGAGCCGGAGTCCGGGCCCATGTTGCCGAACACCATGGCCACGACGTTGACGGCGGTGCCCAGGTCGTGGGGAATGCGGTTGAAGGTGCGGTAGGTGACGGCGCGCGGGTTGTTCCAGGACTCGAACACGGCCAGGATGGCCGCCTTGAGCTGTTCCCAGGCGTCCTGCGGCACCTCCCGCCCGGCCTCGCGGCGTGTGATCGCCTTGAACTCTTCGACCAGCTCCTTGAGCGCCGCAGCCGGCAGCTCCGCGTCCGATTTGGCCCCCGTCTTCTGCTTGGCCCGCTCGATCGCCTCCTCATAGCGCTCGGCGTTGACGCCCAGCACCACCTTGCCGAACATCTGCAGGAAGCGGCGGTAGGCGTCGTAGGCGAAGCGCTCGTCGTTGGTCAGGCGGGCCAGGCCCTTGACGGTCTCGTCGTTCAGGCCGAGGTTGAGGATGGTGTCCATCATGCCCGGCATCGAGAACTTGGCACCGGAGCGGACGGACACCAGGAGCGGGTTATTGGGGTCACCCAGCTTCTTGCCGGTTTTGCGTTCGAGGTCGGCCAGGTACTCGCGCACCTCCTCCCAGAACCCCTCCGGCACCTGCCGGCCGCGCTGGTAGTACTCGCGGCAGGCAGCGGTGGTGATGGTGAAGCCGGGCGGCACGGGCAGGCCCAGGCGCGTCATCTCGGCCAGGCCGGCGCCCTTGCCGCCGAGCAGGTCGCGCATGGTGGCGTCGCCTTCCTCGAACCGGTAGATGAACTTGGACTCGGTCGTCGTCGCCATGACGGCGGTGCCTCCACACGGTGAGAGCCCCGTCCGCGCCGGGGCTTTTGTCCCATTCTCGCGCGCCGTGACCGCTAGCTTCTACTCCTCAGTTCGGGCAATTTCCGGCCCTGGCGCGTAGTGCTCGCGCTCGGCACCGCGCAGAGTGAGGGGCGGCCGTTGCGGAAGCTATCCCTTTGGGTGATATACGGGCGACCCGCGCCGCCCTACGCTGTGGGCGCAGTGACCTCGGACCGGCGGCCGGCCGCCGGCCGGAGCGGGAGACATCCGGTGGACACGCGACCGTTGCCCGTCGATCGCACCGACGCCTGGGCGATCCACGATTGCCTGCAGGCAGCGCTGGCCGGTTTCTCCGGTCGGCACGAATCGGCCGAACCGTGGCACGCGCTCAGCCTGCTGGCCAAAGTGCGTTCCGCCCTGCTGGCCTTCGAGGGGGCTGAACCGCCACCGGCGGTGACGCTGGACCTTACGGCTGGTGAGCTGGAGTGCATCGATTACAACGTACCGCGGACTGCCTACCAGGGTGCCACTGCCTTGCTGCTGCGGGTGTTTCGCGCGCTGGAGGAGCTCGCGCTCCGGATTCCCTTGTTGGAGGACGAGCCCGACAGTACCGGCTCGTATCGCCGCTTCGCCGCCTGGCGCCGCGGCGAGCCGCCGGACCCCTGACACCAACGCCAAACAGAGAGGAGGTGAGGGAGATGGCCGTTACTGTGAAGACGAGCGCGACGGTGCGCACCGCGCCGGTGACGCGGGTGGAGGAGTTCGTCCAGCCCACCGAACTGTGCGACACCCAACGGCGCAGCCTGGCCTACGATGCCTTTGCCGCGCTCCAGGCGTACGGGTTCTAAGCCGGTGCGTGAGGGGGAAGCGCCGGCGCTTCCCCTCACGCCCGGACCACGCCATGGAGGACCACCGATGCAGGAGCACGCGCCCGAGCGGCCGTACTACTCCACCGATCGCTTCTTCGCCCAGGCCTGGCACCTGCGCCCGTATGAAGAGGTACCGCTGGCCGTCGCCGTGGAGGTGGCGGAGATCGTCACCGAAGCCTGTCGCTGGTTCCACGACCCGCGCCATGTGTTTCTGGGTGACCCGACGGCACCGCGCTTCCCCGACGCGGTGGTCGACGCGGTTTGTGATGCCCTCCAGCGCCAGCTCGACAAGGAGGGAGAGAGCCGCACGCGCGGCAGCACCTGCTCCCGTCATGGTATGCCGCACACGCGCTGGTACCACTTGATGGACCTGCCCGCGGCGCGCCGTCGCGCTCTCGTGGAACGGGTGTGGGCCCTGCGCCAGCGGCACGGCGTGCACGTGCGCGTCTGGCGCCAGGGCGATAAGCCGCCGGTACCTCAGCCACCCAGCGCGCCCTTCGACCCGCTCGGGCCCTAATCCCCCGTCTGGCGAAGAGCGAGAGCCGAGGTCACTTCTCTACATTTCATTCCTGTCTCGCTCCTCGCTCGAGCAGCGCCTCCAGGCGGGACAGCGCCTGCTCGGCGTCGCGGACGCCGGCGAGGTGGGCGAGAATCTGCTCGCGGGTGAACTCCCGCTCGTCGCGCAGGCGGTTGGCGGCGCGGATGATAGCACCGAAGGCGGGGCCGGGTGTGAGGCCCAGCGCCAGCAGGTCCTGGCCGCGGATCACGTCGGCGGGGGGGCCGTGGAGCACGTCCAGGGCGGCGGCGCGCGCCCGCAGCCACTCGCCGGCCGGGAAGCGCTCGGGCAAGGCGAGCCGGCCGGTGGCCGCGTCACGAAAGAAGCCGCGGCCGGCGTGGTCCGCCTCGGCCACCAGCACCAGCTCGGCGATGGTGGCCGGGACCAGGCGGGCGGCCAGGCGACGGATGGCGCCATCGCGCACGCGCTCACCCCGTTCCGTCTCGGCCCGGTAGCTGCGCCGCGGCCACGTATGCTCGGCCACCAGGCGCGTGACCTTCTCACGTGTGCGCAGGTCCACCCCGATCTGCTCTAAGAAGCGGTCCGCGGGCTCCACGCCCGCCGCCTCGTGCCCGCGGGAGGTGATGCGCCCGTCCCGCACGGCCGTGGTAGCCGGCTTGCCTAAGTCGTGGCAGAGGGCGGCCAAGAGGAGCACGAGGGCTGCCTCGTCCGAGAGCTGGTCCCGGTCGCGAATCGCCGCCGCCTGGTCTACCGTCAGCAGTGTATGCGTCCACACGTCCCCTTCCGGGTGCCAGGTGGGGTCCTGGGGCGTCTCCGGCAGCGCCGCGAACTGGGGGTACAGGGCGTGAAAGACGCCCAGCTCCATGCCCAGGCGCAGCCCGACGGACGGCGCCGGCGCCTGCAGGAGCAACTTGCGCCACTCGTCCAGAAAGCGCTCCTTGGGCAGCTCGCGCAGGCTGGGCACCATGGCCCGCATGACCCGTTTGCTCTCCGCATCGGCGGTGAGGCCGAAGCGCGCCGCGAACTGGAGGCCACGCATCACGCGCAGGGGGTCATCGCCGAAGCGCTCCGCGTCGGTCACGCGCAGCACGCGGGCCTGGAGGTCGCGGTAGCCCCCGAACGGGTCAAACAGCTCGCCGGTAATGGGATCGGCGGCCATGGCGTTGATGGTGAAGTCGCGCCGGCGGCAGGCATCTTCTACGCGCATGAAGGGGTCGGTGCGCACGGCGAAGCCGCGGTGGCCGGGGCCGATCTTGGAGTCGCGCCGGGGCAAGGAGAGGTCGATCTCCACCCCCTCGGGCGAGCGCAGCTTGAGGATGCCGAAGGCGACGCCGACCTCAGAGACGGTGCCGAAACGGCGCGCCAGCTTGCGGAGGCGCTCGGGCGCTAGGCCGTAGACCTCGAGGTCGTAGTCTTTCGGCACCCGGCCGAGCAGCATGTCGCGCACGCAGCCGCCCACCAGCAGCGCGCGCCCGCCCGCCGCCTGGACCGCCTGCGCGATGCGCAGCACGAGGTCGAAGGTGCGGGCATGCTCCTGGAGCCCCTGCGCCCGCAGCCGGGCCAGGTACTCCGTGCCGGCCGGCAGGATTCCGGTCATCCGCTTCTCCGGTGAACCCTCACCCCGCCTTTCGGGCACCCCTCTCCCCCGGCCCGCTGAGTCCTGGTACCGATTTCCACAGCGGGCCGGGGGAGAGGGGCTGGTGGTGAGGGCCGTCCGCACTCACAGGATCGGCCGTACCTGGATGGCCTGCTCGCGCGCGGGGCCGACGGAGATGATGTCTACCGGGCAGCCGAGCAGCTCGCCGATGCGGCGTACATAGGCCTGCGCTGCCGGCGGCAGGTCCTCGAAGCGACGCACCTCGCTGGTCGGTTGCAGCCAGCCGGGCCAGTCCTCGTACACCGGCGTGCAGCGGGCCAGCACGGTGCTGCTGGCCGGAAATGCGGTCAGCTCCGCCCCGTCTACCCGGTAGGCGGTGCAGATGCGCACGGTGGGGAAGGCGTCCAGGATGTCGAGCCGGCTGACCACGGCGCTGGTGACGCCGTTGAGGCGGGCGGTGTAGCGGGCGGCCACGGCGTCGAACCAGCCGCAGCGGCGCGGGCGGCCGGTGACGGTGCCGTACTCCCAGCCGCGCTGGCGCAGGCGCTCCCCCTCCTCGTCGAAGAGCTCGGTCGGCATGGGGCCGTTGCCCACGCGGGTGGTGTAGGCCTTGTACACGCCCACCACCCGCCGGATCTCGTGCGGGCCGATGCCAACCCCGAGCGCCGCGCCGGCGGCGGTAGAGGAGGGCACCGAGGAGGTGACGAATTCGTAGGTGCCGAAGTCCAAGTCCAGGAGGGCCCCCTGCGCCCCTTCTAGCAGCACCTCCTCGCCCCGGTCGAGGGCCGCCTGCACCAGCAGCGCGGTGTCCGTCACGTAGGGCGCCAGCCGCTCGCCGTACTCGCGGTAGCGTGCGTACACCTCGTCGAACGACAGCGGCGGCAGGTCGTACAGCCGCTCCAGCACTCGGTTCTTGTACTCCAGCAGGACGCGCAGCCGCTCCTTGAACGCCACGGCGTCCACGAGGTCGGCGATGCGGATGCCGGCGCGGCCCACCTTATCCACGAACGCGGGGCCGACGCCGCGGCCGGTGGTGCCGATGGCCTGGGCCCCGCGCAGGCGCTCGTCGGCCTGGTCGATGAGCGGGTGCCAGGGCATGATCACGTGCGCGCGGTCGGAGAGGTGCAGGCGCTCGGTGGAGATGCCGCGCGCTTCCAGCGTCTCGATCTCCTGGAGCAAGACGGCCGGGTCGACGGCGCAGCCGTTGCCGATGACACACGCTTTATCGCCGTAGAAGATGCCGGCGGGCACCAGGCGCAAGGCGAACTCGCCGCGCTCGTTGATCACGGTATGCCCGGCGTTGTTACCGGCCGAGTAGCGGGCCACCACGTGCGCGTTGCGGGCGAGCAGATCGACGATCCGCCCCTTCCCTTCGTCACCCCACTGTCCCCCGATCACCACCGTTGCCGGCATACCCGCCTCACCTCCGCGCGCCGCGTGCCGGGTGCTGAGTGCTGAGCGGAGAGCGCCCACACCGCACGCAGTGCGCAGTACCTCGCATTCCCCTCTCGTCTGGCCCGGTATCTATGATAGGCGGGGTGCCCTTAAGACACATCGGTGCCCAGGACGGACTCCGCCGCTCAGGCCGAGGGTGACGGGCGCGGCTGGCCCCATGCGGGGCGGTAGCCGTCGGTTGCACCCCAGCTCACCCTCACCCGCCCCGCTGCGCTCGGTACCCTCTCCCACATGCGGGAGAGGGAATCCCCCACCCGAGGCACAAGTCCCGTGCGTAGCGGCTGCGGGGCAGTCCACCCGGTAGCTCGTGGCGGTGCTGACTATCAGCGAGAAGACCGCGGTGCAGCACCTACTGCACATCTCCCCAGAAGCCGCGAGTGAACCCCCACGCCAGCGCCGTTGCCTTCTCCCGCGGCTTGGGCAACGAGGCCGGCAACTATCCCTCCCGTCACTGGAAAGGGACAAGAGGAACGAGGTGCGGCTGAGCCTCAGTGGCCGCGCCACCGGTACTCGATGCGGGTGGTGAGCTGGCGCTCGATCTCGGCGGCGGCGGAGCGCACCAGGGCCTCGGCGAACTGCCCCGTGAGCCGGGCCAGCACCGGGTTGCGGCGTGGGCGCACACGCGTCACACGCTCGGGGATGCGGGCCAGCTCTGCGGCCAGGGCCGTGGCGCGGTCGAGGTCGCCCAGCTCGTCCACCAGGCCCTTCTCCAGCGCCTCACTGCCCCAGAACACCTCGCCCGTGGCCCACTCGCGCACCCGCTCGACGGGCACCCGCCGCCCCTCGGCCACCACGGTGAGGAAGTGTGCGAAGAACTGCTGCACCATGCGCTCGTCCTTCTGACGCTCCTCCTCCGTGATATCCACGAACGGCAGCCCCATGCCTTTGAGCGGCCCGCTTTTGGCCACGGCAACGCGCACGCCGATCTTGTGCAACAGATCCTGCGCCACCGGCCGGATGGTGATCACCCCGATGCTGCCCACCAAGCTGGCGCGGGTGGCGATGATGCGCGTACCGGCCACCGCCAGGAAGTAGCCGCCGGAGGCGCCCAGCCCGCGGATAAAGGAGACCACCGGTTTCTTCGCCGCCAGCTTCTTCAATTCGCTGTGCAGGTAATCGGCCACGGTGGCCGAGCCGCCAGGGGAATCGATGTCCAGTACCACAGCGCGCACGCGCCGGCTCTCACGCAGGGCCTTGATGGCCGGCACGTACTGCTGCGTGCGAATGGCGCCACCGAGCGTGCCGTACAACTCCAGCACCGCCACCTTCGGGGCTAGGAAGGGCAGCTTGACCGTCATCGCTCTTCTCCCGCCATCACCGTGCGGCGCGCCAGCGCGTGCCGCGTGCCGCGTGCTGAGCGGGGAGCCCCACCGCACTCGGCGCTCAACACGCAGCACTCGTAAACAGGCCAGGGGTGATGGTTCGCTCACCGACCACCATCGTACCGAGTTTGCGGCCGGGGGCCCAATCCCAGGCGGAGGGACCGTCGTATAGTGAGCGGGACCGGAGGGGAAGGGGGTCCTGGAAAGGTAGGTGCTCGATGCGAACCGGGACAGGACGAACGCGGGTGCTGCTCGTGCCGCTCGTGGCGGCGCTCCTCCTCGGCTTGTACGCCTCCATCCGGACGGTGCCGGGCCGGGCGCAGCCGGCCGCGACGGTGCTGATCGCCCACATCGGCGAGTTCGGGCCGGTGCTCACCGGCACCAACGGCATGACGCTGTACGTGTTCGATCGGGACGAGCCGGGCGTGAGCAACTGCGTGGACCGCTGCGCCGAGATCTGGCCGCCGCTGACACTGGAGGCGGGCGCCCCCATCCCTCCGGTGGACCTGCCCGGCTCCCTCACGGTGATCGAGCGCCCGGACGGCAGGTGGCAGGTGGCCTATAACGGCCGGCCCCTCTACTTCTACATCAATGACGGCCAACCGGGTGACACCACGGGTGAGGGCGTAGGCGGCGTCTGGCACGTGGCCCGCGTGGAGGAGGCGCCGCAACCGCAGCCGGCGGCCACGGCCACCGCGACGCCCGCCGCTACGCCCCCACCGCCTAGCCCGGCGCCGCCCACCCCCCGCCTGACGCCTGGCGTCACGCCGATATCCACCCCCACGCCGGCGCCGATGCCCAACCCCATGCCGCCGAGCTACTCGCCCTACGGCATGGGGCCATAGCGTTGACCTGAACCCCCGGCCCTCACCCGGCCTCGCCGCGCTCAGCCGCTCCCTCCCGCGTGCGGGAGGGGCTTTCGTCCTGTTTCCCCTCTCGCACCCAGGGGGAGGGGTGATGACTGGCCCCGCCGGCGGTCGGCGCGCTAGGAGGCGGGGCGGAACTTGATCAGCGTCGCCTCGGGCGTCACGTCCTCGAAGACGGCCTGCACCGGCAGACCCACGCGCACCGCCTCCGGTGGGCAGCCGACGATGTTGGTGGCCAGGCGCGGCCCTTCCTCCAGCTCCACGGTGGCCAGCACGTAGGGGATGTCCGGGGCGAAGGCTGCGCTGGCCGCCTGCCGCACGACGGTGAAGGCGTACACCGTGCCCCGGCCGGAGCACTCCCTCCAGCTCAGCTCGGTGCCCAGGCAGCGCACACAGAACGGCCGCGGGTAGTGCTGGCGGTGGCCGCAGCGCCGGCACTCCTGCACCACCAGTCGATGCTGGCGGGCCGCCTCCCAGAACGGCTGGCTGACCACGGTGGGCCGGGGCAGGGGCTTCTGGTACTCGGTCGTTGTCATCGCCTGCTCCGCTTCATGTCACGTGCTGTGCGGCGCGTTCGGGTGCGCTCAGCCCCGTGCCAGGATGAGGGAAACCTCCTCGCTGAGCACACCGCCGTTGCCGTTCACATAGGCCAGCTCGCAGTTCTTCACCTGACGGCCGTGCGCCTCGCCGCGGAGCTGGCGCACGGCCTCGGTGACGTGGGACATGCCGCCCGCCAGGCCGGGCTGGCCGAAGGAGAGCTGGCCGCCGTGCGTGTTCACCGGGAAGTCGCCTTTCCAGGTCAGGTCGTGCTCTTCGACAAACGGTCCCGCCTGGCCCTTGGCGCAGAACCCGGCGTCTTCCAGGGTGATCGCCACGGTGATGGTGTAGCAATCGTAGACGGACACGAGGTCGATGTCCTGTGGCGTGACGCCGGCCATGGTGAACGCCTGGCGCGCGGCGGCGGCGATGCCGGTGCAGGTGAGATCGGGCGCGTAGTAGGGGGCGGCGTGCGTCACCTTCTCACCGGCGCCGAGCAGCAGCACCGGTGGATGGGGCGCCTGCCTGGCCCGCTCCGGGCTGGTCACCAGCACGGCGGCGGCGCCGCTGCACGGCATCACGATCTCCAACAAGTGCAGCGGATCCACCACCAGGCGGGAGTTGAGCACATCGTCGACCGTGATGGGCTTGCCGTAAAAGAGGGCGTCTGGGTTGGCGCAGGCGTTGGTGCGCTGATCGACGGCGATCTTGGCCAGCTGCCGAGAGGTAGTGCCGTACAAGGCCATGTGGCGGGAGGCGGCCATGGCGTAGCCGGAGTTGGCGCCCATCGGGCCGTAGGGGCGGTCGAACTCCGGTGCCGGCAGCCCCCACACGGTGGCGCCGCGCTGGTAAAACGTCTGGGGGTCTTGGGCGTCACCGGTGAGGCAGAGGACGGTGTGGCACATGCCGGCCTGGATGGCGGCCGCGGCGCGCCACACCTGACCGGCGCCGGAGGCGCCGCCCAGGTCCACAATGTCGCAGTATGAGGGTTGCAGGCCGAGGTACTCGGCGACGATCGAGGGGAAGGTGACGGGCACGCCTTGCAGCGGGGGTGCCACCAGCAGGCCGTCGACCTCGCCCGGCGTCATGCCGGCGTCGAGGATGGCCAGGCGGCCGGCCTCCGCCATCAGGTGCAGGGCGCTGCGCCCGTCGGACTGGCGCATCGGCTTGAGCTCACCGATGCCCGCGATCGCTGCCGCCTTTCTCAACGTCATACGGTTCCTCCAGGACGGCGCTACGGTGGCTGCCCGCGCGTGCTGGGTGCTGAGTGCGCGCCCTGACTCCCCAGCTCCAGATCCTCACCCCGCCCTTCGGCCACCCCTCTCCCGCGAGCGGGGGGAGGCTGGCGGCGAGGGTCAGCACGGGAGCGGGTTCGCGGCCGCGCGGGCGCCATGCGCCGGCAGCATGATACCGCTCGTCACCTTCTACCGCGAGGGTGCCCGACCGCCGGGGTGAGTGCTGGGTGCGGAGCGAGCCCTCACCCCCGGCCGCCCCTCGCCCGCCCTTTGGGCACCCCACTCCCGCCTAGGGGAGCGATGCCGGGGGTGAGGGGAGCGGCCGATCGCGCCCTCCGCACACCTCGGTTTTCGCTTCTCGCACGGACCCGACCGTCATTGACCGCCTGCCTCAGGGCAAACCGACCCATCCCCGCCCCGCTCTCTAATCCGCGGAACCGGTGCGGCAGAGCGCCGACGTGCAGTGCTTGGCGTTCCCCCAAGCGTGGCGGCAGACCCCGGCGAAATCCCGCGGCTCTGGTGTGGGCCGGATGCGCGCCGTTCTCACCCGCGTCCCCGGGCCTCGCCCCAGTCACCTAGCCGGCCGCGACCTGGGTGAGGGCCGTCTCCAGGCGCCGGCGCACCTCGCGGGCCAGCGGTTCCAGCGCCGGGTTGCCCACCAGGCCCAGTACCGGCACCGGGTCCATGGCCTCCACCACGCTGCCGCCCGCCACCTCGTACACCACCACGTTGCACGGCAGCAGCAGGCCGATGTCCGGCTCTGCCTGGAAGGCCTGCTCCGCCAGCGGCGGGTTGCAGGCGCCGAGGATCACGTACGGCCGGAAATCGACGCCGCGCTTCTCTTTCATGGTCTGTTTGACGTCGATCTCACACAGCACGCCAAAGCCCTGCTCCTTGAGCGCGGCCTTGACGCGTTCGACCGCCTCGCCGTAAGGCAGAGCCACGGTCACACCAAACCCGTACCGCGTGCGCTGTTCCGTTGCCATGAGGTCGCTCCTAATCAGTGGGTTAGTGCTGTCCACGGCCGTCGGCCGCGCGGCCCCTAACCGGCGGTCAGCCCGGCGGCCAGCCGGGCCAAGACGTCCGGGATGCCGCCGCCGGTGAGCAGCACCGGTCGATAGCCGTGGCGTTCGAGCAAGCCGGCGGCGATGGCCGCCCGGTGGCCGCTGGCGCAGGCCACCCACACCGGCGCGTTGGGTTCCAGCTCTGAGGGCACGCCGTCGACCAGGTCCGGAAGGTAGCGGTGCACCGCGCCGGGCAGGTGGCCGGACCGCCACTCGTCCGGCGCACGGACATCCAGCACCTGTGGCCGCTCACCGCGGGCCAGCGCCGCCGCCAGCTCCGCCGGCGTCCCCAACGGGAAGGAGACCAGGGGCAGGCCGTCCTCCCGCCAGGCATCAAGGCCGCGCAGCACCCCGCGCACGTCGTCATAGCCGATGCGGGCGAGCTGGGTGACGGCCTCGCCCGCGTCCTGGCCCGGGTTGAGGACTAGCACCAGCGGCGCGTTGAAGGGCACCAGCCAGCCCACCCACACGCCGAACTGCTCCGTGAGCTCAATGCCGAGCGCGCCGGGGATGTGGCCGGCGGCGAACTCCTGCCGCGGGCGCCCATCGATGAGGTGGGCCGCACCGGCCAGCGCCCGTACCTGTGCGGGCGTCAGCTCGGGCACGGGCCGGTCGGGCATGGGCGGTGGGCCGAACAGGTTGATGCGGCCCATGTGGGCGTAATAGCGAGGGAACGGTCCCAGGGCGGCAAGCTGTCCGTCGGCGAACGTCTGCGCGTCCGGGTAGGAAAGCGCTGGGTTTTCCCGCCGCTCCACACCGATGGTCGAGCTCTCCCGTCCGGCGGTCGTCACCGTGCAGAAGGAGCCCTCCCCGTGGGTGGGGAAGAGCGCTACCTGCTCCGGCAGCCGGCTCAGCCGCTGGAGGGAGCCGTACTGCAACACGGCCAGCTGGCGGGCCCGCTCCGGGCCGAGCAGGTCGGTGCGGCCGGCGGAGCCGACCAGCAGGCTACCGCCGGAGAACAGCGCTACCGGCGCCCCGTCGATCAGCACCAGGTAGCTCACGTGCTCGGGCGTGTGGCCCGGGGTGTGCAGCGGGCGGATGACGAGCCCCCGGTCGCCGAACTCCTCCAGGTGAAAGGCGGGGATGTGCGGGAAGGCGACCCCGGCCCCGGCAGGCAGCACCAGCTCCGCCCCGCTGCGCCGGGCGGCCTCCCGCCCGCCGGACACGTAATCGTTGTGAAGGTGGGTTTCCAGCACGTACCGCAGGCGGACGCCCGCCGTGTGCGCCGCCTCCAAAAAGCGGTCCACGTCCCGTTGGGGGTCCACCAGCACCCCCATCCCCGCGTGGATGAGCAGGTAACTGGTGTCGCCCAGCCCTGGGGTGCGGATACGGATCACGTCCATCGAGCTCCTCCTTCCCGCCCCCGACCGGCCGCGAACCGCGGGACTATCGCCCTCAGCGGGCCGGGGCGGCTTGTGCGGTGGCTGCGCACCCTCACGATGCCACGCTGGCGGTGATGCCTGTTAGGCGCAGTGATACATGTCAGCCATGCGTCAACACGCATGATTGGTTCGCTACCTCGTGCAGGGATGGGGAGCTGCCGTCTGCGGCGCCGAGACCGACCGGTGTGGTGGCCTCCCTAGCCCGCGCGGCTGAGCAGGCGCACGAGACGGGCGATCTCCTGCTGGGCCTGGTGCGGTGGTCGCTCGCGCAGGCATTCCTCGATGGAGGTCGCAACGACCTCCGCCGCTACCCGCTCCAGCGCCGTCTTGGCAGACAGGATCTGGGTGACCACTGGCTCGCAGCCGCGTCGCTCCTCGATCATGCGCTGGATACCGCGTACCTGCCCCTCGATCCGCTTGAGGCGGTCGAGGATCTCCTTCTCCCGGCTCGGGTCCACGCCCCCACTCCACAACCGTTGGTAACCCCATTATAGGATACCCCAGTACCCTATACAAGCCTTGGATTGGAGGGGGGGGACCTGCCGTGCCGTCGCCCCGCTCCGGTACACTCAAGGGCGGACCCCGGCACACCGGGGTGCCTGGGCCAGGAGGCCACTCATGGGGGACTCGCTCCCGCCACTGCCCGACCTCGGCGCTCGGGTGCTGCCGGGCGGTGGTGTGCGCTTCACCGTGTGGGCGCCCGCGGCACGCTCGGTGGAGCTGGTGTTGGCGTCCGGCGGGGCGGAGTGGCGACTTCCCCTGCAGCCAGCGGCGGACGGCTATCACGTCCGCACCGTGCCGGGCGCCCGCCCGGGTGACCGCTACCGCTTCCTGGTGGACGGCGCCGGGCCGTTCCCCGACCCGGCCTCCCGCTTCCAGCCGGAAGGGCCGCACGGCCCGTCCGAGGTCGTCGACCCGGCGGCGTTCCCCTGGACGGATGCCGGCTGGCCTGGCCTGCGTCGCGACGGGCTGGTGATCTACGAGCTGCACGTCGGCGCGTTCACGGCGGCGGGCACGTTCGACGCCGCCATCGCCGAGCTGCCGCGCCTGCGTGACCTGGGCGTGACGGCCATCGAGCTGATGCCGGTGGCCGAGTTTCCCGGCCGCTGGAACTGGGGCTACGACGGCGTGGACCCCTTCGCCCCCAGCCACGTCTACGGCGGCCCGGACGGGCTGCGACGGCTGGTGGACGCCGCCCACGCCTTCGGTCTGGGCGTGATCTTAGACGTGGTGTACAACCACCTCGGCCCGGACGGGAACTACTTGGGCGCCTTCTCTCCTTACTACTTCACCGACCGTTACCGTACTCCCTGGGGCGACGCCTTTAACTACGATGGGCCGCACAGCCGCCCCGTGCGCGACTTCGTGTGCGCCGCCGCCTGTCGCTGGGTGGAGGAGTACCACATCGACGGCCTGCGCCTGGACGCCGTGCACGCCATCTTCGACGCCAGCCCCACGCATATCCTGGCCGAGCTGGCCGCCCGCGTGCGCGCGGCCGCCGGCCGGCGCACCGTGCTGCTCATCGCCGAAAGCGAGGCCAACGATGTCACCCTCATCCGGTCCCAGGCGGGCTCGCGCCCCGGCTACGGCCTGGACGCCGTGTGGGCGGACGACTTCCACCACGCCGTCCACGTCCGCCTCACCGGCGAGCGCGACGGCTACTACGCCGCTTACACCGGCGGTCTGTCCGAGATCGCCCGCGCCGTCAACGATGGGTTCATCTACCAGGGGGAGGTCTCGCCCATCACCGGCCGCCTGCGTGGCACGCGCGTGACGGACGAGCCGGCGGCGGCCTTCGTGTTCTGCCTGCAGAACCACGACCAGGTCGGCAACCGCGCCGAAGGGGAGCGGCTGGCGGCGCTGGTGGACCGCGACGCCTACGCCCTGGCCTCCGCCCTGCTCCTGCTCGTGCCGGAGACCCCGCTGCTGTTCATGGGGCAGGAGTACGCCGCCACCACGCCCTTCCTGTACTTCACCGACCACCACCCGGAGCTGGGCCGGCGGGTGACGGCGGGGCGCCGGCAGGAGTTCGCCGCCTTCCCCGCCTTCCGCGACCCGGCGCGGCGCGCCCGCATCCCCGACCCGCAGGACGAGGCCACCTTTCGCCGCTCCAAGCTCGACCCGGCCGAGCGCGCCCGCAACGCGGCGATGGAGCGCCTGTACCGCGACCTGCTCGCCCTGCGCCGGCACGACCCCGTCCTGCGCGTGCAGGACCGCACCGCCACCCACGCCGTGCCGCTCACCGACGACGTGCTGGCGGTGGGTCGCTGGCAGGGGGAGGAGCACCGCCTGCTCCTGGTCAATTTCGGCGCCGGGGTCCGTCTGCCGGCGCGGGAATCGCCGCTTGTGCCCCCGTTCGCGTCCCTTATCTGGTGCAGCCGCGACGCCCGCTACGGCGGCGACGGCGCGGCGCCCGCGCTCGCCGCGGGGGAGGTGCACCTCCCGGCGCGCTGCGCCGCCCTGTTTGCCTGGAACGCACCGGCCGGGCAGCATGAAGGCTCCCCCACCGGCCAGGAGGTGACGTGATGCCGACCTTCGCCGAGATGGTGCAGGCGTTCCTGCAGGAGCTGTACGAGGATCAGCCGGTCATGGCCAGTGCCCTGGGCCTGACCGCGTATGACGATCGCCTCGACGACCTGTCTGCCGCCGCCTTTGACGCCCGCCGCCGGCGCAGCGCGGCCTGGCTGCAGCGCTTCGACCAGGTGCCGGAGGAGGGGCTCGACCCGGAGGAGCGCATCGACCGCGCCCTGATCCGATCCCACCTGCGCGGTGAGCAGATCATGTCCGACTGGGAGATGTGGCGGCGCCAGCCGGCCGTCTACCTCGGTCCGTGCCTGAACGGGGTGTTCGTGCTGTTCCTGCACCGGCTACGGCCCGAGGCGGAGCTGGTGGAGGCCGCCGCCTCCCGCCTGCGTGCCGTGCCTAAGGCGCTGGAAGACGGACGGCGGAACCTGCGCGCCGATCTGACGCCCCGCATCTACGTGGAGCGCGCCCTGGCGCAGGTGCGGGCCGCCGTGCACTACCTGGCCGAGCTCCTGCCCGCCGAGGCGCGCGATCCCATCCTGCGCGCCGAGCTGGAGGATGCCGCTACGGGTGCCGTCCTGGCGCTGGAAGGGTTCCGCGACTACCTGGAGTGGCTGGTGGAGCGGGCGCGCGGGAGCTGGGCCATCGGCGAGGAGCGCTACAGCCGCCTGCTCCAAGAGAAGGAGCTGCTGGGCTATGACGCACGCGCGCTCAGGGAGCGTGGCCGCGCCGAGTACGAGCGGGTGGCCGCCGAGCTGCGCCGCCTCGCCCGCCTGATGGCGGATACGGACGACTGGGTGGCGGTGCTGCGCCAGCTCAATCAGGACCATCCGCCCACGCCAGACGCCATGCGGGCGGCCTACGCCGAGTGGACGGGGCGGGCGCGCGCCTTCCTGCAGGAACGGGGGCTCGTCACCTTGCCGCCGGGCGAAGAGTGCGCGGTGGAGCCCTCGCCCCATTTCCAGCGGCCGGTGCAGGCGGTGGCCTCGTACCATCAACCGCCGCCCTTCTCCCCCTCGCTGCGCGGCCACTTCTTCGTGCCCTACCCGCCCGATGACGCCTCCCCCGACGAGGTGCGCAAGCGGTTGGAGGGCAATTGCTACGCCGGCATTCCCACCACCGCCGTGCACGAGACATACCCCGGCCACCACTGGCACCTGGTCACCGCCAAGGCCAACCCCCGGCCGGTGCGCCATGTCCTGCGTACCCCCTTCTTTACCGAGGGCTGGGCCCTGTACGCCGAGCAGGTGATGCGCGAGCAGGGCTTCTTCGCGGACCCGCGCCACGAGCTGTACCAGCACGAGGCGACGCTGTTCCGGGCGGCGCGGATCGTCGTCGATACCAGCCTGCACCTGGGCGAGATGGGCTTCGATGAGGCCGTGCAGTTCATGATGGAGCGCGCCAACCTGCCGGAGCCCACGGCGCGGGCGGAGGTGGGCCGCTATTGCTCCTGGCCGACACAGGCCGCTTCCTACCTCACCGGCTGCCTGGAGATTCTGCGCCTGCGCGAGCGCTTCCTGGCGGCGCGGGGCCTGAGCGGTGTTGAGGGGTTGCGTCGCTTCCACGACGCGCTGGCCGCCAGCGGTTCGCTGCCCATCGCCCTGGCCGAGCGGGCCGTCCTGGGCAGCCCCGCGGGGTGAGGGCTGATCCGCCGTCACCGGCTCGCCCATTGTGCCGATCGTGTCTCCCCGTTTCTCCACCCGCGCGCCACAACTGTGATCTGGCCAACAGCGCGCGGTCCAGACCTGCCCTACCGTAGGACACGCGCCCCGTCCCAAGGGACCGGCACCGCGCCGTCCCGATGCCCAGGCGAGCGCGGCCCGGTGACCATGGGCGCGCTGGGCTCAAGGGGGCACACTGCCGGCAGAGCGGTACGGGCGCGCCGGGTGGAGCCGGTGGAGAAGGAGGATTCGAACCATGACCGCGATGCGCTCTGACGTCACCTGCTTGATCTGCGGCCGCTTCCTTGGCATCGTCGAAAACCGGAACGGCCAGCTTCGCCTGGTGCGGGCCGGCACCGGCGGGGCGGTACCGCGCGTGTCCGGTGGCCGGCTGGTCTGCTCCCGCTGCGGCGGCCGGGCCATCCTGGAGACCAGCCTCGACACGGTCACGGCGGCATGAGCCGCATGCCCGCGTCGCTCGCCTCAATGCGTCCGGGCCGGTAGGATCGGGGGGGGGACCGCACCCTGGCAGGCTGGCCCGGCGGAGCACGGGCCCGTGTCTGTGGCCGGGGTCGGCTGAGGGGAGCGAGGCATGGACGTACAGGCCTACCTGCGGCACTTCATTGGGCTCCTGCATCGGCAGTACGAACAGGCGCTCGCCGATCTGAGCGAGGAGCAGTTCTACTTCCGGCCCGGCGCCAACACCAACCACATCGCCTTCACCGCGTGGCATTGGGTCCGCACCGAGGACAACGTGATCAACTTCGCCCTCCAGCGCCGGCCCACCGTGTGGCTGGAGCGCGGGCTGGATGTCGCCTGGGGCCTGCCCAAGGCGGCGCAGGGCACGGGCATGCCGCGGGAGGAGGCCCACGCCCTGCGCCTGCCCTCGATGGTGGAGTTCCTGGAGTACGCCCGCGCCGTCTGGGCCGCCACCGACCGGTACTTAGACGCCGTCACCCCCGAGGAGCTGAGCCGGATCACCCGGGTGAACCCGTTCGGCGACATCCCGGTGCTCCAGGCCATCGGCCAGACGGTGATCGCCCACGGCAACCAGCATCTGGGCGAGATCTGGCTGACGCGCGAGATCCAGGGCCTCCCCGGCATCGGCATGTAGCCGCTGCCTCAGGGCTGGCTCATCGACGTGCTCACGGAGGCGGTACCGGGTGTCGACACGACGCCCAGTCGCTGGAGCAGGCCGAGTGCATCGATCTGCGCCCAGTGCTCCACGATGCGGCCGTCCTGGACGCGGTGGATGGCGATACCGCTCATCGATACCCGCCGCCCCGTGGGCGGAACGCCGAGAAACTCGCCGGTGCAGACCCCCGTACCGGTGATCCGGCTCCCCGCACGTCCCCCCTCGGCGGTCTGGTCCTCAACGGCGTGGCGAACATCGCTGAAGGCGGCCAGCGCCAGTGCAAAGGCGCGTTCCGCCACGTCATCGGTGTCCACCGCTTCCCGCCAGCGACGTGCGAGGACCGGGTTGCCTTCGACGCGATTGGCACGGCGCCGTCCGGAATGTCTCACGTGATGCCGATGCTACGACCCCGAACGGCGATCGGAACACCGCTGGCGAAGGCGAGGGGACCGCCGCCGCATGATACCACGTGCCCGGCGTGGTGCCCCGTTGGCGATCGGTCAGAGCACGCGAAATTCCACCCGCAGGAACTGGCCGTCGCCGCAGCGCACGGAGAGCAGGCCGAAGCCGGGCGTGTCGCTTGGCAGGATGTCGAAGCGGATAACGGCGATCCCGGAGGGCGCCGCGGCCACCGCCACGGGGATGAACCGGAAGGTACTGCCGCTGGGCACGTTCACTCCACCCGTGCACACGTAGCCTGGCGCCGTGCCGATCTGCACCTCAGCCGCCTCGCCGCGCCGCACGACCGCGGGCGCGAGGAGCACACCGCGGGATACGCCTGCCGGCGGAGGGGCCGCGGCCACGGTCGCCGGCGGTGTCGCGGTGATCCAGGGTTGGTACGTGCCGGCCTCGCGCATACAGATGAACACCGGCTCGAACGGCGCGGTCACGGCGAGGTAGTCATTGGCCGTGTCGGGCGCCGATGGCGAGAAGGCGCGGAACCGGCCATCTCCCACGTACAAAAAGATCCCGAGCAATGCGTCCGCGGGGGTGATGCGGGACGCCACCTCGCGCAGGGGCGTGCCGGCCGCCTCGGCCAGGGTCACATTGGTGCAGCCCGGTGCCAGCGCTACCCCTGCCTGCGCCCGCGCCGGCGCCGTCAGGCTGCCACGCAGCACGCCGAGGGTCACGCCCAGCGTTGCGACCGCCAGCCAGCATGCGGTGGCCCGCCTCGGCATCCCGCCCTCTACGCACGAACCAGGTTGAGGGCACCATAGGCCCCGTCGCACGGCCCGTCAAGCGGTGGTGATACCCGATCCGCAAACGTGCGTGGGCTGCTATGCTCCTTCAGATACGTCTGCACGAGCGAGGCCGCCGGATGCCGCCGGCATCAGCCGATACCCAGGGGCAGGACCGCGCCGCGCCCGCGCGCCAGCGCACGTTCGCCGCGCTGGCGCAGCCCGCTTACCGCGTCCTCTGGTGGGGCACGCTGTTCTCGTTCCTGGGGATGCAGATGCAGATGGTGGCCCGCGGCTACCTGGCCTATGAGCTCACCGGCAGCAATACAGCCCTGGGCGGCGTGATGATCGCGTTCGGTGTGCCCCAGCTTTTGCTGTCGCTGTGGGGCGGGGTGGTGGCCGACCGCTTGCCCAAACGCAATGTGCTGATCCTCTGGCAAGGGGTGATCGCCGTGGCCTCCGGCCTGATGGCGCTGGCCATTGCCACCGACCACGTCGCCTATTGGATGCTCCTGGCCACGGGCGTTGTCACCGGTGTGGCCTTTTCCTTCATCGGTCCGGCCCGGCAGGCGTTCATCGGTGACCTCGTGCCCGGCCACCTGATGGGCAACGCCATTGTGCTGCAACAGGCGAACATGAACGGCACTCGCGTGTTCGGCCCGGCGTTGGCCGGGGCGCTGATCGCTACGCCGCTGGTGGGAATGGCCGGGGTGTATGCCCTGACCACCCTTGGCTTCATCGTGGCGGTGGTGACCATGGCGCGCCTGCCCCCCGGGCATCCGCGGCCGGGCGCCAACCACCGCTCGCCCCTGCAGGACACGCTGGACGGGCTGCGGTACATCGTCCGCGACCGGCCGATTGGCATTCTGTTGCTGATGTCGTTCGGTGTGGTCGCGCTCGCCTTTCCCTACCAGGGCTTTCTCGCCTCCGTGGCCAAGAGCGAGTTCCACCGTGGCGCGGTGGCGTTGGGCGCGCTCTCCTCGGCGGCCGCCGTGGGCGCCCTAGGTGCGACCCTGGTGGTGGCCGGTCTGACCGGGCACCGCCACGTGTGGCGTGTGCAGACCGTGTCTGGCATCGCCTTTGGCGCCGCGCTCATCGCGTTCGGTTTCACCCCGCGCTTCGAGTTGGCCCTGTTCGCCATCCTGCTGGTGGGCGCGTTCGCCAGCGCCTTTCAATCGCTGAACAACGCCTTGGCAATGACGCTCTCGGACCCGCGCTACTACGGGCGGGTGCAGGCCCTGCTGGGTATTGGTTGGAGCCTGTTCGGCATCGTGTCCCTGCCCCTGGGTATCGTGGCCGATATCATTGGCATTCGCCGCACGCTGGGGTTGATGGGGCTGAGCGCGGTGGTCACCGTGGCCGGCCTGCACCTGCTCGCGATGCTCACCGGCACCGGGGAGCAGCTTCGCGGGCGCGCCGCGGCGCCGACCGTGGCCGAGGCCGAGGAACGGCGCGTGATTGGCACCCGCCATCGCTAGGCGTGATGTTCACGTCGGGGAGCAGGGCAGAGCGGGCCCGAGCGCGGCGGGCCGGCCGCGTGGTTGCGGCGCGCTCCAGTCGCGGGTGCGGCGGCAGAAGCGCCTCATCCAGGCGGTACTGACGCTCGATGAGCCGGCGTCGGGGCGGCAGGAGATATCTGAGGGTTGAGACGGCGAGCGGGTTACCCCGCGCTGCCCCGTCGCTCGCGGAGTCCGGTCAGGCTCTGGCGGGCGCGCTCAGCACACGGCGCCCAGCGTGCGTCGGATCGCCTCCAGGCGGGCCGGGTCGCGCACCGGCTCGCCGTCCAGGCTGCGCACGTAGAACGTGTCCACCACATCCCGCCCTTGGGTGTCCACCTTGGCGAGTTGGATATCGAGCCCGAGCTCGAACAGGGCGCGGGCGATGTCGTGCAGCAGGCCCACTCGGTCCGCGCAGTGCACCTCGACGACGGTGAAGCGCTCCGAGGCGGCCGTGTCCACCAGCACCTCCACGCGCCCGGTGCCGCCCGTGCGCCGGTAGGCGCGGGCCTTCTCGCGCAGCAGCTCCTCCAGCGGCAGCTCCCCACGCACCGCTCGGGCCATGTCCGCGCGTACGCGCGCCCAGCGTCGGTCATCGATCGACCCGCCCAGCGCGTCCTCCACGTGGAACGAATCCAGCACGATGCCGTCGGCGCGGGTGAAGAAGCGGCCGTCCAGCACCGAGACGTTGTGCAGGGCGAACACGCCGGAGAGGGCCGCCAGGAGGCCAGGGCGGTCGTGCGCCACCACCACGACGTTGGTGGCCACGGCAGCAGGGCGCACGTCCACGCGCGCGTCACCCGGCTCCGGTGGTGGCGTCATGGCCTCCAGGTGACGCAGGACGTCCTGCGGCGCAAACGACGGCAGATAGCTCGGTGGCATGGCCTGCACGTGCTCGCGCACCAACCCCGGCTCGAACCGCCCAACCGCCGCCCGCTCCAGCTCCCGCAGCAGGCGCTCGGCCAGGGGGGAGCGCTTTTCGGCCGAGGCGCGGCGGGACAGCTCCTCCGCGGCGCGGGCGAACAGTGCCCGCACCAGCGATGCCTTCCACGGCGTCCACACCGCCGGTCCGGTGGCGCGGGCATCGGCCACGGCCAGAAGGAACAGGATCTGGAGGGTGCGCGGATCGCCCACCTGGTCGGCCACGTGCGTCACCACGCGCGGGTCATCGATGTCGCGGCGGGTAGCCACGGTCGGTAGCAGCAGGTGGTGGCGCACCGCGCGGGTGACCGCGCCGGTCAGGGCCGGGCCAAAGCGGGCCCGCCGGCAGAAGGCGGCCGCCGCTTCGGCACCCACCACGGCGTGATCGCCCGGCCAGCCCTTGCCAATGTCGTGGAGCAGGGCCGCGAGCAGGGCGTCGTCTAACGTCCTCAGCTCCCGCGCCACCTCGTGGCACCAGGGCTCATCGCCCTCGGGCCTGCTGATGGTCAGGAGCTCCAGCACCGTGCGCCAGAGGTGCACGTCCAAGGGGTGCAGGTGGAAGGGCGCGTGCTGTGGGGCGGCCACGGTGTGGCGCCACTCCGGCAGGGCGCGCGCTACCCAGCCCAGGTCGTCCAGGGCGGTGAACACCTCCCATCCACGCCGGCCAGCGGCCAGCAGGCGCAGCAGCGCCGCCCGGTCGGCACGGTCCCAGGCCGGGCCGCCGGCCGAGCGGATCAGCGCCGCCTCCTCCGCCGTGAACACCGGCCGGCCGGCAGGCCGGGCCAGCGCCCGCACGGCCAGCACGAGCGGCGAGACGGGGCCACCGGTGGCACCAACGGCAGGCGGCGCGGTGCGTCGGCGAAGCAGGCCCACACCGCGCCCAGGGGAGGGTTGTGGAGGGACGCCTGCCGGCAACGCGCTGTCACCCCGGTCCCCGTCCCGCCCCGCCGCGAGGTGGACTCGACCCGTGTCGAGCGTGACCCGGCGCGACCGCGAGGCGAACAGCGCCTCGCCCCAGTGATCGCCGACCAGACGATCCACCGTGCGCATGGCGGCGTACAGGCGCCGGCCGGTCGCGTGCACGTCCAGCCCCAGCCAGGCGGCGGCGGGGGCGCGCAGGTCGAAGGCGTACACGTCGTAGCGCCGCCCGGCCACGGCGTGCAGGGCGTTGCGCGTGGCCAGAAGGACGGTCCGCGCCTCGTCCTCCTCTGGCGCCGGCGGTGCGGAGGCACCATCGGCCAGCGCCCGCGCCTGCCGCCACCAATGCAGGGCGTGGAGGGCGCGCAGGCCGCCGCGGCCATCTTTGAGGTTGGCCTCCTGAAGTTGCGCGGGCTCGCGTGCGCGGCGCTCGCGTTCGGCGGTCAGGAGCGGACCGGCAAGGTCCAGCCGGCCCCGTCGCAGCAGGCGACCCAATCCCTCCCGGAGCTCCGCCACCAGGGAGGCGTCTCCGGCCACCAGGCGGGCATCAAGCAGCGCGGTGGCCGTCTCCGTGCGCTCCCGTGCGGCCGTCAGCGCTTCCTTCACCGAGCGCACGGCGTGGCCGACGGTGAGGCGGGCGTCCCACAGGGGGTAGAGCACCGCCTCCACCGCGCCCGGCGGCAGATGCCCGCCGTGCAGGAGCATCACATCGACGTCCGAGTACAGGCACAGCTCCCCGCGGCCGTAGCCGCCCACGGCTACCACCGCCAGCCGGTTGAGCGCGGGCGGCAGGAGCGCTGCCAGGCAGTGATCCAACGCCTGCGTCAGCGCCCGGCAGACGTCCGGTCCGCCGTCGCCCAAGCGGCGGCGCACCAGCTGCTCGCGGAACGCGGTGAAGGCCACCAGCCCCGGCAAGCCGGGGCCTGGGCCTGTTTCTGCGGGCTGAAGCGGCCGGGCGCTGCTCACCGCGTCGTTAGAGGGCATCCCGTCCCCGCTCGCCGGTACGGATGCGCACCACCTCCTCCACCGGCAGGACGGCGATTTTGCCGTCGCCGATAGTGCCGGTGCGCGCCGACTTCTCGATGGCCGCGACCACATCGTTGACCATGGGGTCGTCTACCAGGACATCGATGCGCGTCTTGGGGACGAAGTCCACCTCGTACTCGGCGCCGCGGTAAACCTCGGTGTGGCCGGCTTGGCGGCCAAAGCCGCGGATGTCGCTCACCGACAGGCCGGTGACCCCAACCCCTTTGAGCGCCGCCTTCACGTCTTCCAGCTTGAAGGGCTTGATAAAGGCGATGACCAGCTTCACACGTCACCCCTGTTGTGAAGGAGCCCGAGCCGGGCCCCGCTGTGCGCCCTCGGTCGTGGGCGGCCCCGGCGGGTGCCGGGGCGTGCCCTCGCGTCTTTCTGGAACGTATCACGCCACTTCGGAGAGCGTGTACGCCTGCTCCTCGTGCAGGGCGATGTCCAGGCCGGTGCGCTCCTGCTCCTCGCTGGCGCGCAGGCCGATGACCGCATCGACCAGCTTGGCCAGGATAAAGCTGACCACAAACCCGAAGACGACCACGGCCACCACGGCCACCACCTGCTTCCCGAAGAAGGCCGCGTCGCCGTAGATGAGGCCCTGCGCCCCGCCCAGGCCGTCCGGGTTGATGGAGCGCTGGGCGAACACGCCCAGGAGCAGCGAGCCGACGATGCCGCCCACCAGGTGCACCCCCACCACGTCCAGTGAGTCGTCGTAGCGGAGCTTGAACTTGACGCTGACGGCCAGGAAGCAGATCACCCCGGCGGCGATGCCGATGACGATCGCCGCCAACGGGCCGACGAAGCCGGCGCAGGGGGTGATGGCGACGAGGCCAGCCACGGCGCCGGAGGCGGCGCCCAGCGTGGTGGGCTTTCCCGTCTTGATCCACTCGGCCGCCACCCAGCCCAGGGCGGCCATTGCGGCGGCCACATGCGTGGCGACGAAGGCGCTGGCGGCCAGGCGGCCGGCGGCCAGCGCCGAGCCGGCGTTGAAGCCGAACCAGCCGAACCAGAGGATGCCGGTGCCGATCAGCGTCAGGGGCAGGGAGTGCGGCCGGAACAGCTCACGGCCGAACCCCTTACGTGGCCCCAGCACCAGCACGCAGGCCAGGGCGGCGATGCCGGCGTTGATGTGCACCACCAGCCCGCCGGCGAAGTCGCGGGCGCCCATCTTGAAGATCCAACCGTCAGAGGCGAACGCCCAGTGGGCGATGAGGGAGTACTGGATGAGCGACCACAGGGTGCAGAACACCACCCAGGCCGAGAACTTCATGCGCTCGGCCACCGCGCCAGTGATCAGGGCCGGGGTGATAATGGCGAACATGAGCTGGAAGGCCATGAAGGCGGCGTCGGGCACCTTCGTCCCTGGCCAAGGGTTCTCGCCCGTGATATTTCTCAGGCCGATGAAGTCCAGCTTGCCGATCAGCCCACCGCCGGCATCCGGGCCGAAGGCGAGCGTGAACCCGACCAGCACCCAGATCAGCGTGACGATCGAGATGGTGAAGAAGTTCTTCATCAGCATGTTGAGGACGTTTTTCGACCTCACCATGCCGCCGTAGAACAGCGCCAAGCCCGGCGTCATGAACAGCACCAGCGCCGCGCTGGCCAGCACCCATGCGGTGTCGCCCGTGTCCATCGTGCCACCTCCCCGTGCGCGCCCCGGCTTGCCGGGGCCCTTCCGAGGGCATGGTGGCAAGCACGCGTTTCAGCAATGTTTCGACGAGATGAAGTTCCTGTTGCGGCCCGTCTCACTCGGTGCCCGCCGCGGCGTCCAGAAACCAGCGCCGCACCGAGAGGCCGCCGGCGGCCGTGAAGCGGACCACGTTCACCGAGCGCGCCAGTTCCGGCGAGCCGGAGTAGTAGGCCGGCACCGCGCCGTCACCCACGCGCGCCGCCCGCTCCCAGTGGCCGAGGGCCACGTAGTCGGTGTCCAGCGCCGCCAGCTCCTGGGGGTGAATGAGCCACGAGCGGTGGTGGTCGTGCGGGCCGGACACCCAGTGGCCGTGCGCCGTGGTCACGTGGCGACGCTCCGGCCGGCTGCGGGGATGGGCACCGGCCAGCGGGGACATGTCGGCGTAGTCGAGATGAGGACGCCCCCAGATCTCCAGGTCGAGGTCCGGCAGCACCACTGTCTCGTCGTGCGTGACGCCCAACACGTACACGTTGGGCGGGTCGCTGAGGCCGCCCCGGCGGTAGACGGAGCCGGGCGCCAGGCAGTCGTGGTTGCCGGGCAGGATCACCACCGGAATGGCGGCATCGGCCAGGGCACGGGCGACAGCGTCGAGCAGGCGCAGCGGCACGCGGTTGTGATCGAAGATATCGCCGGCCAGGAGAAGCACGTCGGCGCCCACGGCGCGGACCGCGGCCAGCACCTGCGGCAGAGCCGCCAAGTCTGGCCCGTGCGGGCTGGCCCCGAGGTGGAGGTCCGAGCTGTGCACCAGCACCAGCTCCCGCCCGGCGCCATCATGGCCGTTCCCTGTCACCGATCGCCCTCCACATGCCGTTACCCTGCCAGTCTGGCACAGACACGCCGATGGCGGTAGGTCCGCACACAGCACGGTCGGTGGGGACGGTTATGATCGGGCGCCCATGCGTCGATACCTCAGTGGGGCCGCCAGTTGGCCGGCCCGTGTTGGCGAGGTGAGGGCGGGGATGAACCAGGACGCACTGCAGCGGGCGCTCCTGGAAGGCGCCGGCAACCCGGCGTTACTGGATCCGGCGACCGGTGCGCTTAGCCGAGAGGCCTTCATTCTGCGCGTGGAGGAGGCGGCGGCGCTGGGCGCCCGGCTCGGCTACGGCATCGCCGCCGTGGTGATCGAGGTGCAGTGGCCGCCCCCCGGCACCCTGCTGGACGCGGTGTTGGGTGAGCTGGTGGATCGGGTGTGGGCGCAGGGTCGGAGGTCGGACAGCATCGCCCGCCTGGCGGTCAACCGGCTGGCGCTCCTCTTGCCGGCCACGGACCGCTACGGCGCCGCTCGCACTGCCACGCGGCTGGAGCGGCTGTTGAGCGAGCCGTGCCGGGTTGGGCCGCGCGCCGTATGGCCGCGTCTCTCCCTGAAGGTCGCCGGCACGCCTGCCGGTCAGCCCGCCGCCGCGGCCGACGTACTGGCGGTGGTCGACCCCTGTTGAGGGTGGTACGCGCCTGGCAGCGGCGGGGTGCTACACCACGAGGGCGCCCTCCGGCACCGGCGTGCCCGGCGCCAGCCCCTCGACGCGCACCCCGTCGGGCGGCCACAGGCTGAGGCGCACGGTGAGCGCCTCGCGCCGGCCGTGCACGTCCAGCACCATCTCCTCACCCATGTCCAGGTGCTCGCGCAGCGGTCGCGCGGCGCGGAGCATCACCGCGTTGAGTGCCGGGGCCAGCTCCGGCAGGCGGGTGAGGTCGTCCTGAACCTGCTCGCTCAGCTCGACCGTAAATGGTGGGGGCGGTGGCTCCGCCATGCCAGACCCTTTCTGGACCGAGCCCGCGCTCGACCGGTGGTCCCGATGCTCAGTCGCCCGCGGGGGAGGGTGTGAGCGGCGATGGTATCGGGCGAGCGCGGGGCAGGCCGAGGCTGTCGGCCAGGTCGTCCAGCGTTTTGACCACGGAGACGTGCAGGGGGATACCGTGCTTGGACCGCTCGGCGCGCGTCTCGAACTCGCGCTGGCCGGGGAGGAGCACCGGTTTGGCCGGATCGACCGGCTCAGCGGCGCGGAACGCGCGCTGCATGGCGTCCATCATTGCCTTGAACTCCTCCACCGGTCGGAAGGCGTCGATACGCCAGGCGGCGAAAAAGTGACCGACCCCGCCACCGTACTGGCCCAGGGCCATGCTGTAGCCGGCGCCAGAGAGCACGCCGGTGAACACGTCCACCATGACGCCCAGGCAGTAGCCCTTGTAGGAGCTGGTCTCCTCATGTGCGCCCAGGGGCGTGAGCCCGCCCTCGCGGTAGACCGTGGGGATATCCGTGGTGGGCCGTCCCTCGCCGTCCAGGGCCCAGCCGGGCGGGATGGGTTTGCCCTCGCGCAGGGCGATCTCCAGCTTGCCCATAGCCACCGTGCTGGTGGCCATATCCATGAAGAAGGGTTGCTCGCTGCCGGCCGGGGCGGCCACGGCGATGGGGTTGGTGCCGATCATCTTCTTTTTGGCGCGGGTGGGCACGAACCACGGCCCGGCGTTGGTCATGGCCAGGCCGACCATGTCCTCCGGCACGGCCATCAGGGCGTAGGTGCCGGCGGCGCCGAAGTGGCGGCTGTTGTACACGGCCACGCTGCCCACACCTACCGCCCGGGCCTTCTCGATGGCCAGGCGCATCGCCCGGTGGCCGGTGATCAGGCCCAGGCCGCGATCGCCGTCGATCAGGGCGGTGGCGGGCGTCTCGTGTACCACGCGGATGTTGGGGCGCGGGTTGACCCGCCCCTCTTTCAGGGCGGGCGCGTAGGAGCCGTGCGAGGGCAGGTGCGCGATCCCGTGCGAGTCGATGCCCATCAGGTCGGCCTCGATCAGGATCGCGGCGGCCAGGCGGGCATCGGCCGGCTCGACGCCGAGGTGGGTGAACACCCGGGTGGTGAAGTCGATCAGCTCGGTGGCGGTGTAGCGGACGGTGGTCATAGGCGCTCCCGTGTGGGCGGCAGCCCCCTGATGCTGCGTGCCGGACGGCCCTGCGCGGACGCCCGGCCGCCGCATTCTACCCCGGGGTGTGCCCGAAGAGGAAGTGAACCCTTACCCTAGCCTTCGGCCACCCCTCTCCCGCTCGTGGGAGAGGCCCGGCCCCGGCAAGCCGAGGTGCCTATGGCCGGGGGTGAGGGCAGGTCAGTGGTCGGGGCAGCTCTCCTCCACCGTACTTAGCACGCATCGCTCAGCACTGTCAGCGGGCGCTGGTTCCCGCCGCAGGGCCCGGGTCCGCCAGATCACCGCGGTCCACGCTCCCGCTCGCGGCCAAGGGGTGCTACCGGCTCCGTTGGTTCCTCTGGTGGCGTCAGGACAGCAGGGGGCAGCTCACCGGCCACGGTGCGGCGGCGGAGCAGCTCTTCCTGCTCTTGAAGCCGCCGGTAGATGTACACGAACAGGTCGCGGGCCACGGCCGCCAGCGGGACGGCCACCAGCATGCCCACGAACCCGGCCAGCTGCTGCGCCACCGCCAGCAGGACGATGATCACCGCTGGGTGCACGTTCACCGCGTTGCCATGGATGCGCGGTACCAGCACGGCGTTTTCCACCTGCTGCACGAGGAAATAGAACAGGATCACCAGCCAGGTCTTTTCCGGCTGGAGGGCCAGGGTGACGATGATCGCCGGGATAGCACCCAGGATGGGGCCGATGATCGGGATCAGCTCCGTGATGCCGGCGATGAGCCCCAGGATCAGGTAAAAATCGATGCGCAGCGCCCACAGGCCGATGGTGGTCACCGTGCCGATGAACAGGCCCAGAATGAGCTGGGCGCGCACGTAGGAGCCCACCACCCGTCGCACGATCTCGATGCAGTGGCCCACGTCCTCCCGCAGCCCGGGTGGAAACCAGGCCTGGATGGCGGGCCCGATCTTGGGCCGGTCCTTGAGCACGTAGAAGAGCCAGAACGGGATGATGATGTAGCCCAGCACCACGCTGAAGGTGCCGGTGACGATCGCGAAGGTGCGGTTGAATGCCTGCCGGCCGATCGCGCCCAGCTCCTGGCCGAGGCGGCGGATCTGGTCCTCCACCCAGCTCTGCGCTTCGGGCGGCACCTTCTCCTGGTAGAGGCGGTTCCACTTGTCGAACTGATCGCGTGCTCGTTCCACGTACTGGGGAATGTTATCGACCAGGTCGGTAGCCTCGGCCACCAGTGCTGGGATGATCAGCACCCCGGCCGCGACGAGCACCGCGCCACCGATCAGGTAGACCTCCAGCACGGCGAGGGTGCGGGCCAGCTCCTGTCGAGAGCGATAGAACGGCAGCAGACGCGCCATCCGTTCGACCAAGGGGCTGAGCACGTAGGCCAGCACACCACCGACCAGGAAGGGCACCAGCGCGCTCCGCGCCTGGTAGAGCAGCCACAGCGTGGCCAGCACGACCAGCGCCACCATGGCGTAGCGGATGCGGCGCACCAGGAGCATGCGGCGTGACCCCCTTCCCCCGGCCATTGTCAGAAGCCGGGAAAACCGCCGTCAACCATCGGTGCGGTCACCCGTCGTGTCGGTACGCCACCTCGCCGCCCACCATGGTCAGCACGGGGACGATGTCCTTGATCGCGGTCTCCGGGCAGGCGAACACATCGGCCGAGAGCACGACGAGGTCCGCCCGCCGGCCGGGCTCCAGGGTGCCCAACTCCCCCTCTTGAAAGGAAGCGTAGGCGTTCCAGGCGGTGAAGGCGCGCACCGCCTCTAAGCGCGTCATGCGCTGCTCCGGCTGCCAGCCCATGTCCTCACCGGACAGCGGCCGACGGGTAACGGCGGCGAAGAGGCCGTGGAAGGGGTTGGGGTCTTCCACGGGGAAGTCGGAGCCGCCGGCGATGATCACCCCGGTGGCGAGCAGCGAGCGCCAGGCGTAGGCGCCGCGCAGCCGCTCCGGCCCCAGGCGCGCGCCCGCCCAGCGCATATCCGAAATGCAATGCATGGGCTGCATGCTGGGGATCACCCCTAGGCGGCGAAAGCGGGGGATGTCCGCCAGCGTGAGGACCTGGGCGTGCTCCACGCGGAAGCGGTGGTCCCACCCCGGCCACTCGGCCAGCACCCTCTCGAAGGTATCCAGGACGAGGGTATTGGCGCGGTCGCCGATGGCGTGCACGCACACTTGGAAGCCGTGCGCGGCGGCCTCGCGTACCTGCCGCTCCAACTCCTCCGGCGGCAAGAGCAACAGGCCGCGGTTGCCCGGATCGTCGTGGTACGGGCTGTGCAGGGCGGCACCGCGCGAGCCCAGCGCGCCATCGGCCACGATCTTGACGGCGCGCACCATAAGCCGCCCGTCGCCGCTGTTGACCGGGCCGGTCACACGATAACGCTCCCACGTCTCCGCCGAGCGCATGGCCACGGCGGCGTACACGCGGAAGGGGAACTCGCCGCGCCCGATCAGGCGCTCGTAGGCGGCGAACCCATCCAGGTCCACGCCCATCTCGTGCACGCCGGTGAGCCCGTTGGCCAGGCACTCCTGCACGGCCGCGCGCAGGGCGCGGTCGAACTGGTCGGCGGAGGGGCGCGGCTGCACCCGGTACACGAGGCCCTGGGCGGTGTCGATCAGGAGGCCGGTGGGCTCTCCCTGCGCGTCGCGCACGATGCGGCCGCCGGCGGGATCAGCCGTGTCGCGGGAGATGCCGGCGGTGTGCAGGGCGGCCGAGTTGACCCACAGGGCGTGGCCGTCCACCCGGGTGAGGGCCACCGGGTTGAGCGGGGCGGCGCGGTCCAGCACGTACCGCGAGGGGAAGTGCTGGCCGGGCCAGAGGGTCTGGTCCCAGCCGCGGCCGGTGATCCACTCGCCGGGGCGGGCGTGCGCCGCTGCCGCGGCCACCCGCTCCGCCACCCGCTCCTCGGAGCCCAGCCCGGTGACGTCGAGGGCGAGACGGGCGCGGGCCAGGGCGGTGAGGTGGGCGTGCCCGTCCACCAGGCCGGGCAGGACGGCCCGTCCCTCCAGGTCCAACACGGGCTCATCGTGCGGGACGTTCACCTCCGTGCGGCGGCCAGCGAAGGCCACGCGCCCGTCACGCACCACTAGGGTGTCTACCACCGTGTGGGCGCGGTCCATCAGGTAGATGCGGCCGTTGGTGAGGAGCATGGCGCGGCCTCCCCGGGATGCTCACCGCCAGCGCCCATAGCCCTGCCGGTAGAGGCGGCCCCACACGTCGGCGCTGTCCTGGTACTTGCCCATGAGGAAGGGGTACACGGCCGGGTGCTGGAACAGGGTCTCCATGCAGCGCTGGGCGAGGAAGCGGTCGAAGATGCGCGGGTGCTGGTCGAAGTCGATCACGGGCGGCGGACGGGGCCGCACTAGCTCTGGATCGGTGCTGAGCACCTGCTCGGAGAGGGGGGTGCCGGCGGAGATGATCCCTTTGGCGTCCAGGGCCAGGGCGGCCTCGGTGAGCGCCTGCCGGAAGGCGGGCGTGATCTCCGGCCCTTCCCCCACGAGGTAGGCCGTTTGCGACTTGCCCTCCTGCAGGGCCAGGCAGACGGCGGTGATGTAGTCCATGCGCAGCCAGGGGTCGCCCGCCAGCCGGGCCGGCACGATGCCGGTGGCGAGCACGCCCAGATAGGTGCGCTCCAGGTCCGTGAGGTCCTCGGGGTAGTAGACCGTGGGCATCGCTCAGCCGCGCCGCGACAGGCGCCGCACGAAGGCGTCTACTGCCTCGGCCGTCTCGACCTCCTCGGCCCGTTGCTCTGCGAGGCGCGCGATGCGCCGCGCTAGGCCGGTCAGCTCGGCGGTGTGCCGCTCCTTCACGCGGCGAATGGCTCGCGCCACATCGTCGAGCGTGACCCCGTGCCGGGCCAGCACCTCGCGCAGGGCCGCCACCTGCGCCTCATGGCCCTGACCGGCCACCGCGTCCAGCGCGCGGCGCAGATCCCGCAGCAGTCTCAAGTCCTCGATCTCCACGCCTTCAGAGTAGCGCACCGGCGCCCGCACCGGCAGGGGGGCGCCACCGCCCTTTGCCCTAAGGCCGACGGCCCGTAGAATGGCCCCGACAGTCTGTGAACGCCGGCACAAAGGAACGCTCGTGAGCGACAAGACGAACCGCGGCCGCTTCTTTGAGGACCTCACGCCCGGCGCGTTGCTGCGCCACCCCGTGCCGCGTACCGTGACGGAGGGCGACCGCGCCCTGTACATCGCCCTCACCGGCGACCGCACCCCGCTGTTCTGCTCCGATGCGTTCGCCCAGGCGTTGGGTCTGCCGCGAGCGCCCCTGCACGACCTTCTCGTCTTTCACCTCGTGTTCGGCAAATCGGTGCCGGACGTGTCGCTCAACGCCGTGGCCAACCTCGGCTACGCGGACGTGCGTTTCCTGCGCCCCGTCTTCCCCGGCGATACCCTGCGGGCGGAATCGCGCGTGCTCGGCTGCAGGGAGACCTCGGCGGGCACGGCTGGGATCGTCTGGGTGCATACCACCGGCTACAACCAGCGCGAGGAGCCGGTGCTGTCGTTCTACCGCTGGGTAATGGTCAACAAGCGCGACCCGGCCACGCCCACCGGCGCCGCCGACGCGCCGACGCTGCCCGCCGAGGTGCCGGGCACGGACCTGCCCGTACCGCCCGGCCTGGACCTGGCCCGCTTCGACCCCACGGCAACGGGCGGGCGCTGGTTCTTCGAGGACTACCGGGTCGGCGAGCGCATCGACCACGCGGACGGGATGACGGTCGAAGAGGCGGAGCACGCCCTGGCCACCCGCCTGTACCAGAACACCGCCCGCGTGCACTTCAACCTGCACCAGATGCGGGCGGACACCCGCTTCGGCCGCCGCTTGATGTACGGTGGGCACGTGATCTCGGTGGCGCGGGCGCTGGCCTATAACGGGCTGGAGAACGGGCTGGGGATGCTGGCCTGGAACGGCGGCACCCATGCCAGCCCGACCTTCGCCGGCGATACGCTCTACGCCTGGAGCGAGGTGCTGGGCAAGGCCGAGCTGGCCGGCTGCCCTGGCGCGGGTGCCCTGCGCCTGCGGCTGGTGGCGGTCAAAAACGCCGACCCGCTGGCCGAGCCGGTGCCGCTGCGGGTGCGCGACGAGCGCACCGGTCGCGAGGGCTACGACCCGCGGGTGGTGCTGGACCTGGATTACTGGCTACTGATGCCCAAACGAGGCGGCCGGGCATAGGGAGACGGCAGCCGCACGGGGACCGGTCGGGATCCGGCCCCCGGCTGCGGCTCCGGAGGGGACGTATGAGCACAACGGCAGCGACCGCCGCGGACCTGGTGGAAGGCCGGCAGATCTTGGCGGCGGCAGAGCAGGTGATGGAGGCCGTGCTGGAGGCGGCGCGGCGACTCACCGATCACGGCAGGCGCATCGATGACTATCAGGTGCAGACCGAGCGGGTGGCCTACCTCGCCACCGAACTGCGCGCTGCCCGTGACCTGCTCACCTACGCCCAAGGGTTGCACGCGCGCGGCGCCCCGGATACCGTGACCGACCTGCAGGCGGTGGCCTACACGGCCGAGGTGGCGCACCGGCTGCGCGCGCAGGTGGAGGGTGCGCTGGAGGAGTTTGGCCTCGAGGAGGCGGCGCTGACGCCGCTTTCGGCGTCAGACGTGCGCGCCGCCGTGCGGGCCGGCATGGCTGAGGCCCGCCTGCGCGCGATCGGGCGGGCGGTGATCGCCGCCCGCGGCGTGAACAATATCCCCCTGAGCGACGAGATGCTGGAGCTGACGCGCCGTTCGATGCGCGAGTTCGCCCGGGGCGAGGTGGCGCCGCTGGCCGAGCGCATCCACCGCAACGATGAGCTGGTGCCGGACGATCTCATCCGCAAGATGGCGGACCTAGGCCTGTTCGCGCTCTCGGTGCCGGAGCGGTACGGCGGCTCGGGTATGGGCTACCCGGCGATGGTGATCACGACGGAGGAGCTGTCGGCCGCCTCGTTGGGCGCGGCCGGCTCGCTGGCCACGCGGCCGGAGATCTTGATCAACGCCCTGCTGGCCGGCGGCACCGAGCGGCAGAAGCAGTTCTGGCTGCCGCGCATCGCCTCCGGCCAGGTACTGGTGGCCATCGCCGTCACCGAGCCGGACGTGGGCTCGGACGTGGCCTCGCTCACCACCCGCGCCGACCCCGCCGAGGTGGACGGGCGGCGGGGCTACGTGATCAACGGCACCAAGGCGTGGAGCACGTTTGCCGGTCGGGCGGACGTGCTGGCGCTGCTGGCCCGCACCGACCCGGACCGCAGCAAGGGGGCGCGTGGCCTGTCGCTGTTCATCGTGGAGAAGCAGCCGTTCTACGGGCACGAGTTCGAGCAGCGGCAGCCGGGCGGCGGTGTGCTCGCCGGCAAGGCAATCCCCACCCCCGGCTACCGCGGCATGCACTCCTTTATGCTCTCGTTCGATAACTGGTTCGTGCCGGCCGAGAACCTGGTGGGCGAGGAGGGTGGCCTGAACCGCGGTTTCTACCTGCAGATGGGCGGCTTTGCCGCCGGGCGGCTGCAGACCGGCGGCCGTGCCTGCGGCGTGGCCCAGGCGGCACTGGAGAAGGCGGCGCAGTACGTGGTGGACCGCGTGCAGTTCGGCCGGCCCATCGGCGAGTACGGGTTGACGCAGTACAAGCTGGGTCGGATGGCCACCCACCTGGCCGCCGCGCGCCAGCTCACCTACAGCGCTGCGCGGGCGATGGACGCTCACCCCACCCAGTCGCTGGACGGGGCGATGTGCAAGCTGCTCGCCTCGGACGTGGCGGTGTGGGTGACGCAAGAGGCGCAGCTACTGCACGGCGGCTGGGGCTACGCCGAGGAGACCGCCGTCTCCCGCTATGTGGTGGACGCTCAGGTGTTACCCATCTTCGAGGGCGTCAAGCCGATCCTGGAGCTGCGCGTCATCGGCCGGGCGCTGCTGGGCGGGTAGGAACGAGGGCGCTACCCGGGCGTAGTCGTGACTCACAGGGAGAGGAAACGAGCATGAGCAAGCAGATCACGGTGCGGCGCAGCGAGCTGACGGTGCCCGGCCATCGCCTGGACCTGCTCAGCAAGGCGGCGGCCTCGACGGCCGACGAGGTGATGGCGGACTGCGAGGACGCCTGCCCGCTCAGCGCCAAGGGCCCGCAGGTGCGGACCACGATCGTTGAGGCGTTCACCACGCTCGACTGGGGGGACAAGTTCGTCACCTTTCGCCCCAACAACACCCAGTCGCCGTTCTTTGAGGGCGACCTGGAGGCGGTGATCAAGGGGGCGGTGGACCGTTTCCACGGCGTGATCATCCCCAAGGTGTTCCGGCCGGAGCAGGTGGAGCGGGTGGACGAGCTGCTCACGAAGTTCGAGGCGCAGGCGGGGTGGAAGACGCGGCTGCAGATCGAGGTGCTGATCGAGACGGCGCAGGCGGTGGAGAACGCCTACGCCATCGCCACCGCCTCGGACCGCATGGCCGGCCTCATCTTCGGCATCGCCGATTACGCGGCCGATATCGGCGTCGCCGACGCCTACACCAACCAGAACATCCGCTTCCTGTACGCCAAGCAACGGGTGGTGAACGCCGCCAAGGCGGCCGGCATCGACGCCATCGACTGCGTCCACCTCCAGATCAACGACCTGGAGGCGCTCAAGGTGATGAGCGAGGAGTCGGCCGGCTACGGCTTCGACGGTCGCTGGGCGATCACGCCGCGCCACCTGGAGATCATCAACGCCGCCTACACGCCCACCGATGCCCAGATCGCGCACGCCAAGAAGGTGGTGCTGCTCTACGAGGAGGCGGACACGCGGGGCCTCGGCGCCCTGGTGGACCCGGACACCGGCGAGATGATCGACGAGGCGACGATCAAGATCGCCTTCAAGCAGCTCCTCAAGGGCTACCGGGCCGGCAAGGTAGAGGAGGAATTTCTCAAGAAGGCCGCGCGCAGCGCCGCGCACACCGGCTACAACTTCCTCGGCGTGGCGCTGCTGGGCTCGGCCTAGGGTAGCTCGCCCTGCCCACACGCCAAAGGCCCCCCTCTCCTGGTCCAGGGAGAGGGGGGCCAAGGGCGGGAAGCTCGCCCCCTAGACTTCCCGCCCTGCTTACCCGTGCGCCGGGCCAGCGTCGGCCGCGCGGCGCAGGAGATAGTCGGTGACGGCGGTGGCGATGGTGGCGGCCGGGATCGCCCCTTCTATCATGGAATAACCGGCTACGTCCGCGGATTCGCGCACCGGCTCGCGCAGGAGATCGACAAAAATCTGGCGCGCGCCTGGGCTGAGGTCCTCGTAGAAGGCGGCCAGGCGAGCGGCGAAGCCTGCCACATCCTCCATGTTCCACCCTGCTTGGTCCATGCCGTACCTCCGTTGCACCGTGCGGTGTGTGCCCAGTGTACGCTGGATGCAGTGGCCCGACTGCCGCAGATCAGACACAGTGGCTGCGCCCAGGTCAGCCGTTCGAGTGAGCGTCCATGCCGCTGAATACCCTCTGGGCGTGATGCGGCGGTCGAGCCACCCAGGGTAGAACAAGGCGGTGCCGGGCGGCCGCATCACGCCCGATGGGAGGACAAACTTGACATCGATCAAGGTGCTGCTTGCCGACGACAACGCCCTCTTTCGCGAGGGCATGGTGGCGCTCCTTAACCGCTGTGAGGGGGTGCAGGTCGTCGGTCAGGCAAAGGACGCGGCGGAGGCGGTGCGCAAGGCGACCCTGCTGCGCCCCGACGTTGTGCTCATGGACCTCGCCATGCCGTTGGGCGGCGGCGTGGAGGCCACCCGCCGCATCCTGGAGGAGCGGCCGGAGCAGGCGATCTGCATCCTCACCGTCTCCGAGCAAGAGACGGACCTGTACGCCGCCATCCGCGCCGGTGCCCGTGGCTACCAGGTGAAAACCGTGGCCCTGGAGGACCTCTGCCAGACGATCCGCGTGCTGGCGGAGGGCGGCTCGGTGGTTACGCCCCACCTGGCGGCGCGGCTGCTGGAGGAGTTCGCCAAGCTGGCGCAGAACGTGCGTGAGGGGCCAAGCGAGGCGGAGAAACTAACGCCGCGCGAGCGCGAGGTGTTGGAGCTGGTGGCGGTGGGCGCATCCAACAAGGAGATCGCCGCCAAGCTGGTGATCGCCGAGAACACCGTCAAGGTGCACCTGCGCAATATCCTGGACAAGCTGCAACTGCGCAACCGGCAGCAGGCGGCGGCTTTCGCGGTACAGGAAGGGCTGGTGCGCGAGGTGCGCGGCGAGGAAACGCTCGCGTAACGCGCCTCGGCTCGTGCCGTGCTCCGCAGTGCGGCGCGGCCGCTCGAGGAGACGATCGCAGCGCGCTGAGGGCCGCCCTCTACCGCGACGCTCCGGCCGCGCGGGGACCAAACGGCTCCGGCTGGAACGGACCGTCGCGCGCCGCCAGGAAGGCGCGCATCCCGCCCTGGCGCTGCGCCGCAAACAGGCGCTCGCGCTCCGGGCCGTGCGAGCTGTGCGCCAGGGCGGACAGCGGTCCGTTCATCAGCATCCCGGCGGCGATGCCGCTCGCCAACAGCCCATAGCTCGTCACCTGCTTGTTCAGCCGCACCGACGGCTCCGGCACCCGCGCGATCCGCTCCGCCAGACGGCGCGCCGCCGGCAGCAGCTCCTCGTGTGGCACCACCTCGTTCACCAGACCGATGCGCAGGGCCTCGGCGGCATCGATGTGGTCGCCGGTGAGGGCGTAGCGGTGCGCCACCTTCCAGCCGCACAGGGCCGCGAACAGGAACGTGGTGTTGGAGATATGGCGCACCTCCGGCTGCGCGAACACGGCGCGCTCCGAGGCGATGGTGATGTCGCAGGCGGTGGCGTACCAGAAGCCGCCGCCCATCGCGTAGCCGTTCACCGCCGCGATCACCGGCTTGCTCAGGTACCAGAGGTGCAGGAGCTTCTGCACGTTCTGGGTGTCGTTGAGGTGCCACCAGCGCAGGTACTCGCCGATACTGAGCCCCGTGGGGTCCAGCGCACCGCGCCGGCCGTCCGGCATGGGGCGGCCCATGTCATAGCCGGCGGAGAAGGCGCGGCCGGCACCGGTGAGAATTACCGCCCGGGCGCTGGCCTCTGCCTCCGCCTGGTCCAGTGCCTGATGCAGCTCCGCCTCCATCTCCGGGTTGATGGCGTTGAGCACCTCCGGCCGGTTGAAGGTGATGGTGACGACCGGCCCCTCCTGCTCGTACCGAATGAACTGATAGCTCATCGCGCGCCTCCCGCCCATCACACGCCGTGGGGTTCGTCCCTGGGAACGCTACCATCACGCCAGGTGAGGGGCCAGCGGGTGCGGGGCGCCCCGTTCAGCGCGGGGCCGTGGCGCGCACACCCGCCGCATCGTCGAGGCGCACCGCCTCGGCATCGTGGAAGGCGGCCGCGTGCAGCTCGCCCAGGAGGCGGTAGGCGGTCGCCGCCTCGGTCACGGCACGCACCGCGCCACCCGGCGCCAGCACCCGGCGCAGCTCTTCCACCACGCGCTCGAGCCCCTCCTCGGGCACCGCCGCCACGATCGCCAGGTCCACACTGTGGGAGAGGAGCGGCAGGCCGTATCTCGGGTCGGCGCGCAGGGCAACGCCGCCGGGTGGCGCGGGCGCCACGTCCGGCGCGCAGGCGACCACCAGGCCGGTGGGGCCGGTAGCACCACGTAGGCCATCGCCGAGCGCGGGCGCAAGCGGGCCGAGCACGAGCACCGTGGCGCCGCGCCCGGCGGGCGCAAGGAGGAAGTCCAGGGACGATGACGGGGTCGGCTCAGCCATCGCGGGCCAGGCGGGCGCGCAGGCGCTCGTAGGTGCGGTTCAGCGTCTCCGGCATCACCTTGGTGTTGGCGGTGAGGACCATGAAGTTGGTGTCGCCACCCCAGCGGGGGACGATATGGATGTGCAGGTGATCCGGCACGCCGGCGCCGGCCACGCGCCCCAGGTTCATGCCGATGTTGAAGCCATCCGGGCGGTACTCTTGCCCGATGACGCGCACCATGCGCTGCAGGGCAGCCATCATCTCCGCCGCGATGGCGCCGTCCAAGCGGGTGAGGTCGCCCTCGTGCGCGTAGGGCGCTACCATCGTGTGCCCGGTGTTGTACGGGAACAGGTTGAGGATGGCGAAGACGCGCTCGCCGCGCCACAGAATCAGGTTCTCGGCGTCACGCTGCTCCCGCGGCTTCTCGCACAGAAAACAGCCCGTGCTCTGCTCGGCGGAAGCCACGTATTGCATCCTCCATGGCGTCCACAGCCGCTCCAAGCCCAGCACCATCCCTCCACCCTCGTGCTGGGAACGAGCACGACGCAAACCGGGGCGTGGATGGTGCACCGCCCGTTCTTCACCCCGTCACGCTCGCCCCTCCCTGCTCAGTGGCCTTGCCCGATTAGCTCACCACGATCTGGGCCACGGTGTAGAAGATGCCGAGCACGAACGCGCCACCAAACACGCCCGCGGCCACGCTGTTCTCCTCGAAGATCTCACGCATGAGGTGGAAGCGCCTGTTGAGCACTTCGAACACCGCCAGTGCCACGACTACCGCCACCACGGTGTAGAGCGCGATGGTTGCCACGTTTCTGAAGAACTGCGCCACGTCGTCCATGTGCGGCCTTCCTCCGGGCGTAGGGTACAGGGTCCATCGCCGCCGCGACAGGGGCTTGTGCCCCACGTGCCGAGAGGTGGGCGGTGCCGGCGCGCTGTCCTCACCACTGTCGGGACGGCTCGCTACCCCCGCGCCTGACCGTGATACTCGCGGTTAGGCAGCATGCCGGTGGCGGCGGCCAGCCGGTTGGTGAAGTTGAACATCGCCGCCGTCTCGGCGATGTCGAAGATCGCCTGGTCGGAAAAGCCCAGCGCGCGCAGCCGTTCGATGTCCGCCTCGCTGCACTCCGCCGGGTTGCGCGTGATCTTGACGGCGTAATCCAGCATCGCCCGGGTGCGCTCGTCCAACCCGGCCCGCCGATGGTCGAGCGTGATGCGGTCACCCAGCACCGGGTCGCCCAGCAACTGACGCAGGGAGGCGCCGTGGCTGACCATGCAATACAGGCAGTGGTTCTCGGCGGAGACCACGACGGCGATCATCTCCCGCTCCGCTGGCGTCAGCTCCGACTCGCCGATCGTGACCTCGTTGAAGAAGGCGCGCCAGCGGCGGAACTTCTCCTGGCGGAGGGCGTACACCCGGAAGACGTTGGGCACAAACCCGAGCTTGGCCCGGGCCCGCTCGAACAGGGTGCGGATGTCCTCGTCGAGCGTGGCCTCGTCGGGCACCGGCAGCCACGCGATCCGCTCCTCACCGGATGTCGGGCCCTGGGGGCGTTCCGCGGTGGACGTCATCGGTTCATCCTCCCTTAGCTGGTGGATGCCTCCAGCGTACCGCGACCGCGGCCCAGATGCCGCTACACTGGGAGCGGGTGACCGGGAGGCGGGCGGTGGAGCCGCTGTTCGTGCTCGACCTGCGCGATCGTTCGACCGGTAAGCGGGTGGCGCTGCGCTTGACGCGTGCGGAAGCGCTGCTGCCCCTGGGAGAGGTCGTGCGGCGGCTGCTGCGGGCCATGCCAGAGCGGCTCGTGGCGCAGGGGCGACTGGCACCGACGCAGGCGGACACCCTGTTCCGCCTGCAGGACCTGATCTTCCCGGTCAACGACCGCGGCGCGCTGGCGCGGCGTCCCTATCGCGGCCTGGTGTGGCGGCACGGCCGGGATGGATTCACCCTCAACCCGGCGTACCCGGCGCGCTTCGAGCGGGTGCGGCGGGCGGACGGGCCGGACGTGCTCGTCCTGCCCCTGGAGGCGGACCGGCACGACGTGCGCTACGAGCGGAACTGGCGTGGCTTCCACGCCCGCCGCTTCGCCCGCTTCCGCCCGACCATCGACCGCCTACTGGCAGAGGCCGTACCGGGCGGCGTCGCCCTGGACGGCGCGGTGGCGGAGCGACGCTTTCTGGAGGCGGTGGCGCGCCGCATCTGGCGGGCGGACTTTGAGAACTACTCGCGCTTCTTTCCACCGGCTATCCCCCTCAAAACGGGTGATGAGACGGTGGAGCATATCGTGCAGGGGCGCGGCGGCGTGTGCACGGAGAAGGTGCTGGCCCTCAAGCTCATCACGGACGGGTTCGGTCTGGAAAGCCGGGTGGTGTTCGCCGGGCCGCGTACGCGCGAGCCGCTGCCCGTCGCCCAGCTCCGACGCATGCTGGACGAACTGGGCGAATACGACTTCACCTACGCCCGCCGCTACATGCGCTACTGGGACCACGTGGCGCTGGAGTACCGGCTCTCGGACGGCAGTGCCTGGCTGGTGGACCCCTCCAACGGCAACATTCCCTTCCTGTGCGCGCCGGCCGGCCCGTACCTGGACGCGGGCGGCGCGCGCCGCGCCGTGCCGGTGTGCATGCTGGCCGTCACCGAACCGGTGTGCTACCACCGCGCGCCAGAGCGGCTGGGCTTGGACTTCCTGTTCGCCTGGGAGACCTGGATCGCGGACGTGGACCTGTTGCAGGTGTTCGACAACGAGCTCGGTCTGCTGGTGGGGCCGGAGTTCTACGTTGCCGTGGCCATGTGGGGCTCAGCGACGAAGCGGGCGGTGGCGCGGGAGCGCTGGCGGGCCTACGCCCGTGCGCACGGCCTTGCCCTCGGGCTGGAGGGGGAGGACGCGACGCCGACCGAGGCGACGGTGCTGGCCGAATTCGCCGCGCGCTGCCCGCTCCAGGCCGCCGCCTGCCGCGCCGCGTTGCCCGGCCTGGAGCGGCGCTACCGCGCGCACGTGCTGGCCCGCTCCGGCGTCGACAAATCGTTCTGCGCCGACCTGGTGGTGCTGGACCGGCGGCCGCTGCTCGCGTCCGGCGGCACCGGACCGCCCGCGCGGCCGGCGACAACGGTGAGGGTGTGAGCCATGCACCGGCAGGCGGCCATAGCCGTGGCGCGCTGGGCATGGGAGCGAGTGTCGCTTTACCGCGAGCGGTACGCCGGGCTGCCGCCGGTGCGGACCTGGGCCGAGTTCCGGCGGCTGCCACCCCTCACGGCGGCACACCTTCAGGCCACGCCCCTTCTCCAGCAGATCGACACCCCGAACGACACCCTACGCACATTCACGCCCTATCGCCTCCAATCGCAGCCGGTGCCGGCCGCCGTCGTGGCGGACCGCGACGACACCGACGCGATGTACGAGGCCTGGCAGGAGGCGCTCGCGCTGGCCGGCGTGCGGCCGGGTGTGACGCTCGTCATCCTGAGCCCGCCGGAGCAACGCTACCTGGCCGCCGAGGTGGCGGAGATCGCGGGCTTCTACCGAGTGCGGGCGCACGTGCTCATCGCCCATGACGACGGGGATGCTGATCTGGCGACACTGGCGCCGGACGCCGTACTGGCCCTGGGCCGGTGTTTGGCTTCTCGGTCTATCTACTCCTCAGCCCCCCCTCTCGAGCGACAAGCGGACGGTCGCAGCGGCGCGCCGCTCTGGATCACGGTGCGCGAGCTCGCCAGCCCTGGGCCAGACCTGTACCTGGTGCCTGAGGCCGGCGTGGTGGCCGTGCGCCCGACCGGCGCGACCGCCTACACCGTGCTCCGTCGCTTCTTCGCGCTGGAGTCGGGTCGGGGTGGCGAATTGCTGCTTACCGCCCTGCGCTGCTACCACCGGCCGCTGGTGCGCTACCTGCTGCCGGATCGCGGGCGCGTGACCCGCTCGCGGACCGCGGAACTGCTTGACCTACGGGAGGTAGCGCCGTGACGGCCGCCGCGCTTGCGCTCCTCGCGCCCCCCACCGCCGCGCAGCATGACGCCCTGCGCGCCACGCTGCTCCAGGCCCACGCCGCCTACCCGCTCTACCGGGAGCGGATGGCGGCGGCCGGGGTGACGCCCGAGCTCATCCGCGCCGACCCCCTGGCGGCGCTGGCCCGTCTGCCGCCGTTCGAGCCGTGCCAGATCGATCGCCTGGCGCGCGAGGCGCTGGCGGCGCGTGCCCACGACCTGGGCGGCGTGGAGTTCAGCTCCGGTACCCTCGGGCCACCGAAGCGGCGCGTGCTCAGCGAGGAGGACGTGGCGCGCGATGCGGCCCTCCTCACCGAGTTGATGCACCGCGCCGGCGTGCGGGCCGGGGACCGGGTTGCGGCAGTGGAGGTCGGTGTCACCTCGCTGGCGGTGGCGTTTTTGGAGGGCTGCGAACGGCTGGGCGTGCACGCGACGGCGGCCATTGCCTTGCTGCCGCCGTTCGACCCGACCCCGTTGTGCCGCTTCGCTCCCTCGGTGCTGATCGCCACCCCCAGCGTGCTGTCGCATGTGCTCCCGTGCCTGGCCAGGGGTGACATCCGACCGCGCTTGACCATCTACAACGGCGACCGGCTGCCCCGGCACGTCGGGGCCGCGCTGCGCGCTGCCGGTGTCGGCGTGCGCTCCCTGTACGGGCTCACGGAGACCTCGGCGTTGGGGGTAGAATGCCCGGCCGAGCGCGGCGTCCACCTGGCGCCCCACGTCCTGGCCGAGACGCGCGTCGCTAGCGGGGCACATGAGCTGGTGGTGACGCCGACCGGCTTTGCCATGCCGCTGCTGCGCTATCCTACGGGCGACCGGGTGCGCGTGCTGCGCGGGCGCTGCCCCTGCGGCTGGCAAACGCCGCGCGTGCAGGTGCTGGGGCGGTTGGGGCAACATGTTGCCCTGTTTGACGCCAAGTTCACGGTGGGAGAGCTGGAGGCGCTGCTGCCGGAGGCGGTCGGCGGCATCGTGCAGGTGGTGCTGAGCAGCGCGGCGCATGGGCGGGAGCGGTTGACCGTGCGCCTGCCAGCCGAGGCGCGGGCACTTTTGCCGGAGATCCGGCAGCGACTGTGCGCCCATCCCCAGCTCGAGTTCCTGGTGCGCGCCGGTTTGGTTGACCTGCGCTGTGCCTTCGTTGAGCCGCCGCTGCGGCGTAAGGTGCCGCGCGTGCTGGACCGGCGGCGAGGGGTGAGCCATCGTGGCGCCGAATAGCGTGCCCATCCGTTTCGCCCACGCCGCGCGGGAGGCGCGCGCCGCCCACCGGTTGTTTTTGCGCCGTATCGGTGCCTGTCTGGTGGAGGATTGGCCCAGCTTTCGGGTGACCGCCCTGGTCGACAGCGCAGAGTGGGTACCGCGGTTGGCGCTGGCCGAGCACGACGGACACCTCATCGGCGCGCAGCTCGGCGGCCTGCTGCCGGCGGTCGGCCTGCTCTCCCTGCCGTACACGGCGGTGGCGGAGGGCTGGGAGGGGCGGGGCGTTTACCGGGCGCTTAAGACCGCCATGTTGGCCGAGTTGGGCGCCCTGGCGGCCGCGCGGGGCCTGCCGCCACCCGCCGGTAACGTGGCGGAGGAGGCGCCGGGCAGCGCCCAGTACCGGCGCAAGGTGGAGCGGGGCGGCGCGCTCGCGTTTCCGTATCTCTACCTACAACCGGCGGTGCAGGGGCTGGCGGAGACGCCCCTGGCGCTGACGTATGAGCCGCTGGTTGGCCCGCCGCCCCCCTGCACGCCGGAGGTCTACCTGCGCCTGGTGGCGGCGGTCTACCGGGCGCTGTACCGCATCGCGGCGCCGGAGGAGCATCCCACCTTCCGCCGGATCGCGACGGCTGCACGTGCGCTCGGCCGCGCCAGCACGGGGTGAGCGCGTTCGTGGGGGGCGGAGGACCCTAGGGCTGGGTTGAAGCCCTGCAAGGATGAGCGGCATGCAACGTGAGCGGCGTGCGGCAGATGAGGCCACCATCGCCGCCGCGGGGGCGGTCATGCGGCAGCGCCTCACCGTGCCCGCTACCGGCGCGCCTGTGGACCCCTACCCGGAGCAGTTCGCCGGGGCGCGCGCCCTGCTCCGGGGCGCGGTGATCGAGATGGCCACTGGTGAGGGCAAGACCGTGGTGGCCGCGCTGGCCGCCGCGTGCTGGGCGCGGCAAGGGCCGGTGCACATCGCGACCGCCAACGCCTACCTGGCCGAGCGGGACGCCGCCTGGCTGCGTCCCGTGTACGAGGCGCTGGGCCTGAGCGTGGGCGTGGTCACACCGCTGGCAGGGCGCGAAGCGCGGTGCCGGGCCTACGCCTGCGACGTCGTGTACGGCACTCTCGCCGAGTTCGGCTTCGACTACCTGCGCGACCGGCTGGTGCTGCGGCCGGCGGACCGCGTGCAGGTGCGTGGCCTGGGTGCCCTGATCGTTGATGAGGCGGATCTCCTGCTCATCGACGAGGCACGTACGCCGCTGGTCATCGCCGAGCCGGTGCCGGAGGCGGAAGGGCCAGACTTGCCCGCCCTCGCCCGCCTGATCGAAACGCTGGTGCGAGAACAGGGCGAGCGCGTGCGCGCCAAGCTAGCCCTGCTGGCGGGGGGCGGGCTGCGCCGGTTCGACGCGGCCGTGCTGGCGGCGCAGGTGCGGCGCGGCGCCCCGCGCGACCCGGCCGTGCTCGACTTCTTCGCCCGCCATCCAGCTGCCCTGCGCGCCGCCGAGCAGGTAGAGCGGGAGCTTCAGGGGGCGCACGCCTGGATGCTCGACGACGGCCTGCTCTACAGCCTGGACGAGCGCGCCCGCACGGCCGCCTTCACCGCCGACGGTCAGGCTGCCCTGGAGGCACGCCTCGGCCCGCTGTTCGACCGACCGGAGCAGACGGCCGACACGCTGGCCGCCCTGCACAACCTGCTGCTGGCCTACGCCCTCTTCCACCGCGACCGCGACTACCTGGTGCGCGACGGACGGGTGGTGCTGATCGAGGAGGCCACCGGCCGGGCCGCCGAGGGTCGTCGCTACCTGCACGGCCTGCACGCCGCCATCGAGACCAAGGAGCTAGGCTGGCCGCAGGAGGCCACCGCCACCCTGGCCCAGATCAGCGTGCAGCAGTTCGTCCGCCAGTACCAGCGCCGCGCGGGGATGACCGGCACCGCCCGTCCGGCCGCCGACGAGTTCCTGCGGGTGTACGGGATGCCGGTGGTATCCATTCCCCGGCACCGCCCCAACCGGCGCGTGGACCTGCCCGCCCGCCTCTACCGGACGGCGGCCGAGGTGGATGCCGCCGTGGTGGACGACGTGGTGCAGGCCTGGCAGCTGGGGCGACCGGTGCTGGTCGGCACGCACGACGTGCAGCGCTCTGAGCGGCTGAGCGCCCTCCTGCGCGCGCGAGGCGTGCCCCACGCCCTCCTCAACGCCCGCGAGCACGCGCGCGAAGCGGCGATCGTGGCCGGGGCTGGCCGCTTCGGCGCCGTCACCATCGCCACCAACATGGCCGGCCGCGGCACGGACATCCGCCTGGAGGACGGCCTGGAGGAGCGCCTGGTGGCGCGCGCCGCGGCCGAGGTCCTGCGCTTGGTCGCCCTCGGCCCCGTCACCGTGACGTGCGACTCCCCTCGCGCCCTGGCCCTCCTGCGCGAGGCCCTCGCGGGTGTCCCCGCGTCCCGAGAAGGCGCGCCGCTGCGGCTGGACGTGCACGGCCTCGCGCTTGCGGTCCGCCGGCCGGGCCAGGATGGCGACGGCCATTCCGCCACCCTGCATTTCGGTTTGGGGCTATATGTGCTCGCCGTGGATCCGGGCGCGGATCGGCGGCTGGACGACCAGCTGCGCGGCCGCAGCGGGCGCCAGGGCGATGAAGGCAGCACCCGCCTGTACGCCTCCCTGGACTGCGAGACGGTGCGCTTCTACGGCGCCCCGCACGTGCGCGCGCGGGCGCTACGCGCGCTGGCACACCAACCCCACCTGGAGGGCCGCGCCGCCGAGGCGGTAGTGCGGGACGCTCAGGAGCGGGCCCGCCGTTTGCATGAGGGCCAGCGCTGGCGGCTGTTCGAGTACGACCAGGTGCTGGAGGCGCAGCGGCGGGCGATGCTGGCCGGCTACGAGCGCGCCCTGCACCACGCCGCACCGGACACCCTGGTGCGCGGTTTCATCCCCAATGTGGCCCAGGGTGAGGTGGCACGCCGACCGGCGGACCCGCCGCAGGCGGCGCGCTGGGCGGCCGAGGTGGCAATCCGGTACGGGCTGCCGGCCCCGGCCCCGGCCGATGCCGAGGCCCTGGCCGCCGCGCTGGCGGACCGGTGGCAACGGATGAGCGCCGAGGCGGGCGCGGCCTGGCCGGCGCTAGCACGGGCGGCCCTCCTGCGGGCGGCGGCGGAACTGTGGGCGGTGCACGTGGAGGGCACCGAGCACCTTCAGCAGCAGGCGCCCGCCCTGTTCGCCTTCCTGCCCGGGCCAGCCGCCATCCCCTACGCCAAAGAGGCCAGCCGCCGCTACGAGGAGTACCGCTGGCACGTGCAGGCGGAGACCCTGGCCACCCTGCTCACCCTGCCCCTGCCCTACGAGCGGCCGCTCGCGTCCGGGGAGGTCGCGCTCAGCGAGGCCGCGGCGGAGCTGGTGTGCTGGCTTGAGGGGACGCGCGGCGCACCCGGCGGACGGCGTCGGAATGCATAATGAAGGGGAGACACCGCGCGCGGGCACTCCGTCGCGTTGGTGAGGGGGAAAGGGGGCCGGCCATGATCGTGCCAGCGTTCCTGAGCGACCGCGGCCGCCGGTCGCTGTACCGTCGCCCCAGCCGCCTGCGCCGGGTGGGGGCCCTGCTCTTGACCGCCGCCGCCGGGCTCGGGGTGGCCTGCGGGGTGGGCAAAGAGGAGACGGGGCTCAGCGCCGGCGAGTGGCTGGAGACGGACGGCGCTGCCGGCCGCATCAACATGGACGACGTGCAGCAAGCGTACCGGGAGGCGTTCGGTCCCGGCGGCAAGGGCCTTTCTTGGTTCGAGCAGCGCGTGAACGAGATCTACGAGGGTGATCACCTGATCCTGATCCAGTCGCAGCGGCTGGCGGACCGGGTGGAGGTGAGCGGCTGGGAGGATCTCAACGACAACAAGCGCCTGGACGAGAACGAGGACGACAAGCTGTTCACCATCATTCAGGAGTTGCGGGACGGTGGCGCCTATGAGGTGCGCGGCCATGGTGCCAACGCCTACTACGTGCAGCAGAACCCGTTTGACGGGTTTCTCACCGGTTACCTGCTAGGGCAGATGTTCTCCGGCGGCCGGACGGTGTACGTCACCCCGCCGCCGCGCCAGGACGAGCTGGCCGCCTATCGCGGCACGTGGCGCAGTGGCCCCGGCTACCGCGCGCAACAGAGCCGTAACGTGGAGTACGGCCGCAACGCCGGCGCGCGCTACGGCAGCGCCGTCACCGCCCAGCCGGTGAGCCCGGCGCGTACCTCCTACCAGCAACGACAGGTGAACAGCGGCGGCTTCCGCGCCACCACCAGCACCAGCCGCAGCATTACGAGCGGCGCGAAAAGCAGCGGTGGCAAGGGCGGCAGCGCCGGCAAGGTGGGCGGAACGGGCGACAGCGGCGGAGTGAAGGGCGGCGGCGGCCTTATGGCTCGGTAGGGGCATAGCGGGGAGGGGGCGCGGTCATGCAGCGGTACGAGAAGGACGTTGAGGGCGTGCTGCTGGACTACATGCCCAGCGATATCGGCGATTACGACGGCACCGATTTCGACCTGCGCATCACCTTCGGCGACGACCCGCTGGAGGACGCCTTCTGGGTGACGGTGCCTGCGGAGGCGGAGACGCTCACCATCCGCCAGCTGCTGCAGCGCTACCTGCTGGGCGAGACGCGCGAAGACCGGCAGCGGATCATGACGTCCCTGGATACGGAGGGGAACCCGGACCTGCCGGAGCTGTACCTGGCCGTGCGCCGCGCCTTCGACGACGCGCAGAAGGGGAAGGCCGTCCTGCGCGTGCATATCAACAAGGGACCGCTCGATGTCAACCTCGACGACCCGGTGCGGCGGCATTTCAGCCGCGCCTACTCCCAGCGCTACGGGTTCGACTATCGGCTGTTGGACCTCGTGCTGGACGTGCGCGACGTGCCCAACGTGACCATGCCCCCGGAACGTCAGGAAGAGGTCAAGCGTGAGCTGCGCGCCCTGTTCCTGCTCTACCTGATGGACCGGTACGGCCGCGAGTTCGCCTTCGAGGGACGGGCGTTCGACACGGTGGGGGTGGAGGCGGTGGCGGACTGGGCGGTAATGCAGGGCTGGTTGGACCTGTCAACCAAGGAGGTGCGCGGTGAGTACCGCGGCGTGTACACCCGCACCGAGGCGGGCCACCGCCTGTTGCGGGCGGCCGTGCGGGAGACGGACGACCTCATCCGCCGCTACGACCACTTTGCCGATGCAACCCTGGACGAGCCGCCGCAGTTCCGCACCGGCCGAGGTGAGGACTTGCGCATCTGGGTGTACCAGGCGGAAGGGATCGACCCGGTGCGGGCCGCGTTCCTGATGAATCTGGAGAACGGTTACTACGACCAGGATTGGCAACGGGTGTTCACGGGCGACGCCTGGTTTCAGGAGCTGCTGGTGGTGGCCGGTGCGCCCTGTCCGGTATCGCCGCAAAAGCTGGAGCGGATCATCCGCGCCGGCAAGGTGTGGGCCGAGCGCTTCCGGCAGGAGAGCAGCCGCGACGCCCGCGCCGCTGAGCTGTGGCGGCATGTCGAGGGCGATCGCTAAGGCGGCCGGCGCGGCTTGACCCGCCGCGCTGCGGCGCGCTACGATCCCTCATGCGCGCTGGCGCCGGCGCCCCTACCTCTACGGCCAGGGGCGCAAGAACCTTGATAGGTATATTGACAAGTCGCCACCGCCGTGGTAGATTGTGACGGTGGTGGCGCGGTTGCCGATGTGGCAGCTGCGCGGCCTGCGAGCCGGATGGCTTGACGGCCGATCCGGAAGTAGGTAGCATCAGAGATGCGCCCCGAGGGTGGGGCGGCCCACTGACCCGAGTGAGCGCGCGGGGCGCCCGGTCAGCGTGAGTTGACGGGGCGTTTTGCTGCGGGGTCGGGGAGCGGGCGAGGGACCTTCCCAACTGAAGAGTGGACGGAACAGTGCACGTGCGCGAGACCCCGGACGTGCGCGAGCGGTGCCCGTGCGCCAAGCTGGGCCACCACCGGTGCGGTGGTGGCGCCGGGCGGAGGCGCCGCGCAACCGGACAACGGATGGATGCATCCCCGAAAGGGGATGTGAGCTGAGGATTGAGCGAGAGTTTGATCCTGGCTCAGGACGAACGCTGGCGGCGTGCCTAACGCATGCAAGTCGGACGGGCAGGGCCTTTGGGACCTGCGACCGTGGCGGACGGGTGCGGAACACGTACGTGACCTGCCCGGTAGTGGGGGATAACCCCTCGAAAGGGGGGCTAATACCGCATGTGGTCGCTGGGCTGCGGTCCAGCGAGTAAAGCCTGGTGGACGCCGGGTGCTACCGGAGGGGCGTGCGGCGGATTAGCTAGTTGGTGGGGTAACGGCCCACCAAGGCGACGATCCGTAGCTGGTCTGAGAGGATGGCCAGCCACACGGGGACTGAGACACGGCCCCGACTCCTACGGGAGGCAGCAGCGAGGAATCTTGGGCAATGGGCGCAAGCCTGACCCAGCGACGCCGCGTGGGGGAGGACGGCCTTCGGGTTGTAAACCCCTTTTCACCGGGACGAAGGGCTGACGGTACCGGTGGAAGAAGCCCCGGCTAACTACGTGCCAGCAGCCGCGGTAAGACGTAGGGGGCGAGCGTTGTCCGGAGTTACTGGGCGTAAAGCGCGCGCAGGCGGTGCGGTAAGGTCGCGGTGAAAGCCCCTGGCTCACCTGGGGGAGGTCCGCGGCGACTGCCGGACTGGAGGGGGGCAGAGGCCGGTGGAATTCCCGGTGTAGTGGTGAAATGCGTAGAGATCGGGAGGAACACCCGTGGCGAAGGCGGCCGGCTGGGCCCTACCTGACGCTGAGGCGCGAAAGCGTGGGGAGCGAACCGGATTAGATACCCGGGTAGTCCACGCCGTAAACGATGGCCACTAGGTGTGGGAGGTATCGACCCCTTCCGTGCCGGAGCGAACGCGTTAAGTGGCCCGCCTGGGGAGTACGGCCGCAAGGCTAAAACTCAAAGGAATTGACGGGGGCCCGCACAAGCAGCGGAGCGTGTGGTTTAATTCGACGCAACGCGAAGAACCTTACCAGGGCTTGACATGCCGCGTTCAGCCCGGGAAACCGGGTGGCCCGCGAGGGCGAGCGGCACAGGTGCTGCACGGCTGTCGTCAGCTCGTGCCGTGAGGTGTTGGGTTAAGTCCCGCAACGAGCGCAACCCCTGCCGGAAGTTACAGGTGTCTTCCGGGACTGCCGGTGGCAAGCCGGAGGAAGGCGGGGATGACGTCAAGTCAGCGTGGCCCTGACGTCCTGGGCGACACACACGCTACAATGGCCGGTACAGCGGGCGGCGACCGCGCGAGCGGAAGCGAATCCCTGAAAGCCGGCCTCAGTTCAGATTGCAGGCTGCAACTCGCCTGCATGAAGGCGGAGTTGCTAGTAACCGCGGGTCAGCACACCGCGGTGAATACGTTCCCGGGCCTTGTACACACCGCCCGTCACGTCATGGGAGGTGGCAACGCCTGAAGCCGCCGGGCCAACCCCGATGAGGGGAGGCAGGCGTCGAGGGCGGGGCTGCTGACTGGGACGAAGTCGTAACAAGGTAGCCGTAGCGGAAGCTGCGGCTGGATCACCTCCTTTCTAGGGAGCATCGGATGCCCCGGCAAGCCAAGCCAGGAGCGCCCGGAGCGGTGTGCCGGGTGGGGCATCGGGATGACCCAGGTCGGTCGGACCGGGGACTGGGGGGGACGACGCCGAGGCGCCGGCCGATGGGGCTGTCGCGGTCGGTGGCGGCGTTGACGGTGGTATAGGCGTCGGCGTCGCGGGCGACGGCGGCGGTGGCGTCGGCGGCCTGGTCCCCTGGCCCGTGAGACCGCGCCGGGCCGGTCGGATGCCCGGCATCAAGCCGGTGCCGCTGGGGCGGCACGACCTCTCCGTTCTGTCCACTCTTCAGCGGGCAAGCTTCCCTGCGACTGCACCGCCGCGGCTCGCGCCGTCGTGCGGTCGTCGGTAGAGGTGACGCGCGGGGCATTAGCTCAGGTGGTGAGAGCGCGGTCCTGATAAGACCGAGGTCTGTGGTTCGAGTCCACAATGCCCCACCGGGCCCCGGCGGCCCACCGGTACGAAAAGGGGGCGATGGGCAGTGCCGGTAGGCGGCGCGCCGATTGCCCTCCGAGCTCGGATGGCGACGTGTGCGCCGGTCATGAGTTGCGACCGGCGCGGGCGTCGTCACCCGAACGGGTGCGAGGCCGGCACCAGTGGTGTGGTGTCGGCACCGAGTGAAGCTTACCAACTGAAGATCGTGCATGGGGTAAGGCGATATGGTGCCGAACTGCACCGCCTGCCCGCACGTCCCGTGAGGGGTGGCGAGCGGTCGGTGCGGTTATCGGTGGACCTGTCGCGGAGTGTGCTCATGCTGGGCTGATAGGCGTGATTGGAACGCGGTCACGCTGATGTGACCGGCTCCGTCGGGCCGTGTGCTGTGTCCCGCTGTGGAGCGGGTTAGCGGGCACGGGCCAAGCGGAGGAAGGCGCGCGGTGGATGCCTAGGCGATGGAGGCCGATGAAGGACGCGGCAAGCCGGCGAAACGCCCCGGGGAGCGGGCTAGCGCGCGGGGATCCGGGGGTATCCGAATGGGGCAACCCCGCCCGGGTGATGCCGGGCGACGGCAGGGGGGCGACCCTGCCGAGGGCACCGGGGGAACTGAACCATCTTAGTACCCCGAGGAACGGAGAACGACTCCCCAAGTAGCGGCGAGCGAACGGGGACCAGCCCAAACCGTCACCGCTAGGTGGCCGGCAGGCCGATGCGGTGGCGGGGTTAGAGGACCGTCCGGGCCGGGCTGCCGACCGGCCACCAAGTGAGCAACCGTCCGGCCAGCCGAACCGACCTGGAACGGCGGGCCAGAGGGGGTGAGAGCCCCGTAGGCGACGGTCGGACGGCTTGGGGGCGGCACCTGAGTACTGCCGGGCACGGGAAACCCGGTGGGAAGGACGGGCGACCACGCTCGAAGGCTAAGTACCTCCATCGACCGATAGTGGACCAGTACCGTGAGGGAACGGTGAAAAGCACCCCGGGAGGGGAGTGAAACAGGACCTGAAACCGCGTGCCGACAAGCAGTCGGAGGGCGGGGGGAGCCCCGTCTGACGGCGTGCTTATTGAAGAATGAGCCGGCGAGTGACGCCTCGGTAGCCGCAGGCTAAGGCTGGGGGCAGCCGGAGCCGGAGCGAAAGCGAGTCTGAACAGGGCGTGGTCTTGGTCTGGGGACAGGCCGAGGCCGGTTGCCGGGGGTCGACCCGAAACCGCGTGAGCTACCCATGGCCAGGCTGAAGGTCCGCTAACCCGGACTGGAGGGCCGAACCTGCGGGAGTTGCAAATCCTTGGGATGAGCTGTGGGTAGGGGTGAAATGCCAAGCGAACGCGGAGATAGCTGGTTCTCCCCGAAATGCCTTGAGGGGCAGCGTTCGGGCGGGAGCTGGGCCGCGGAGGTAGAGCGCTGGTTGGGCTAGGGGGCTGACCGCTTACCGAACCCAGCCAAACTGCGAATGCCGCGGCCGGGCCCGAGCAGTGAGACGGCGGGGGCTAAGCTTCGTCGTCGAGAGGGAAACAGCCCAGACCGCCAGCTAAGGTCCCGAAGTGACGGCTCAGTGGGAAAGGATGTCCGTGCGCGCAGACAGCCAGGAGGTTGGCTTAGAAGCAGCCTGCCTTCAAAGAGTGCGTAATAGCTCACTGGTCGAGTGCGCGGGCGCCGACAATGGAGCGGGGCTAAGCCGTCCACCGAAGCTGCGGACCCTGGTCCTGTGGGGGCCGGGGTGGTAGGGGAGCGTTCCCGCCAGCGGCGAAGCCATCTCGGAAGGGGTGGTGGAGCGGCGGGAAGAGCGAATGCCGGCATGAGTAGCGTAACGGCCGATGAGAAATCGGCCCACCGAAAACCCGAGGGTTCCTCCGGTAGGGTCATCCGCGGAGGGTTAGGCGGGCCTAAGCCGCAGCCGCAAGGCGAAGGCGATGGACAGCCGGTTAGTATTCCGGCCCCGCTCCTGGTGCGTGGAAGCGGATGGGGACCCCGAGCGGCAGGCTGGGCGTGCCGACTGGACAGGGCACGTGCCTGGGGTGTGGCCCCCTGGTGAGGGGGGAGAAGGCCCTGGGCGGAGCGGCGACGGTAGTCAAGGCGACCTGGCTGGGCCTGGGCGGGCGAGAAAAGCCATCCGGGGAGTGCTGGGAGCGCCCGTACCGCAAACCGACACTGGTGGGTGGGCACAAGGGTGCCAAGGTGGGCGAGAGAACCTTCGTCAAGGAACTCGGCAATCTCACCCCGTAACTTCGGGAGAAGGGGTGCCCCTGCCCGTGAACCTGCGTGCTGGGGGAGCGGGTGGGGGCCGCAGTGAGCAGGCCCAGGCGACTGTTTACCAAAAACACAGGTCTCCGCCAACCCGGAAGGGGACGTATGGGGGCTGACGCCTGCCCAGTGCCGGAAGGTTAAGGGGAGGGGTTGAGGCCCTGAACCGAAGCCCCGGTGAACGGCGGCCGTAACTATAACGGTCCTAAGGTAGCGAAATTCCTTGTCGGGTAAGTTCCGACCCGCACGAATGGCGTAACGATCTGGGCGCTGTCTCGACGAAGGACTCGGCGAAATTGCAGGGGCCGTGAAGATGCGGCCTACCCGCGACAGGACAAAAAGACCCCGTGGAGCTTTACTGCAGCTTGCCGTTGGCCATGGGCCATCGCTGCGGAGGATAGGTGGGAGCCGGGGAAGCCGCCCTTGCGGGGGTGGTGGAGGCGACGGTGAAATACCACTCTGCGGTGGTCTGTGGTCTCACCCCCGGTGGCGCGGGGGGACCGCGGCTGGTGGGCAGTTTGACTGGGGCGGTCGCCTCCCAAAGGGTAACGGAGGCGCCCAATGGTTCCCTCAGGGCGGATGGAAATCGCCCGCGTGCGTGCATGGGCAGAAGGGAGCTTGACTGCGAGGCGGACGTGCCGAGCAGGGGCGAAAGCCGGGCCAAGTGATCCTACGGTCCCGTGTGGAAGGGCCGTGGCTTACCGGATAAAAGCTACCCCGGGGATAACAGGCTGATCTCCCCCAAGAGTCCACATCGACGGGGAGGTTTGGCACCTCGATGTCGGCTCGTCGCATCCTGGGGCTGGAGTCGGTCCCAAGGGTTGGGCTGTTCGCCCATTAAAGCGGTACGCGAGCTGGGTTCAGAACGTCGTGAGACAGTTCGGTCTCTATCCGTCGTGGGCGCAGGACGCTTGCGGGGGGCTCCCCCTAGTACGAGAGGACCGGGGGGGACGGTCCGCTGGTGTGCCGGTTGTCGTGCCAACGGCAGTGCCGGGTAGCCAGGACCGGAACGGAGAAGCGCTGACCGCATCTAAGCGCGAAACCGGCCCCAAGATGAGGCGTCCCACCTCGAGATGAGGGTAAGGCCCCAGCGAGACCAGCTGGTGGATAGGCGGCAGGTGGACACGCGGCAACGCGTGCAGCTAAGCCGTCCTAATGGCCGAGGGCTTGGCCCGTGCCCGCTGCCCCGCTCCCGGATGGCAGCAGCGGCCAGCAGGGCCGGTGCACAGCGGCCAGCGGAGCACACCGCACGGTTCACCACGGCACCGTATGCCACCCCGGCACGATCTTCAGATACCCTCACGGCCGGTGGCCAACCGGCCGCCCATCGCGGGATGGAGCAGCGGTAGCTCGTCGGGCTCATAACCCGAAGGTCGGGGGTTCGAATCCCCCTCCCGCTACCACAGTGACAGTGCCGGGTGCGGCCAGGTGGCTCGGTGGTTCGCGCGGGGTGGACCCACCCGTTCCCATCCCGAACACGGTCGTGAAACGCCCCAGCGCCGACGATACTGCCCGGGCAACCGGGTGGGACAATAGGCCACTGCCGGGCCACCTGACATGCGTGGAGGGTGCCGGGTGATCTCCCTGGCACCCTAGGCCCTTTCGTCGCCCCCTCGCACGTGGTACACTGCCACTACAGGTTCACGCCGGTGGGTGTGAATCCCTGTTCGCTTTATCAGCGAACGCTGCACCATCCAACAATGGGGATGCGACGTTGACTAACGTCCCGTACGACGACGAAACCGTGGAGAGCATGGCGGACCTCCTCGAAGAGGAGAGCCGCACCTATCGTGACCTGCGTCGCGGGGACGTCGTCGAAGGTACTGTCATCAGTATCGGCCGCGACGGCGTCATTGTAGACGTCGGCGCCAAGTCCGAGGCCTTCATCCCGCTGAACGAGATGCACTCGCTCGGCGCGGATCCGCTTGCCAAAATCCGGGTGGGCGACAAGGTCATCGCCTCCGTGCTGCAGCCGGAGACGGCCGAGGGTCAGATCCTCGTCTCACTCGACCGGGCGCGGGGCGAGCGGGGCTGGCGCATCCTTCAGGCCCGCTTCGAGGAGGGCACCCCGTTCGAGGGCGAGGTCACCGGCTACAACAAGGGCGGGCTCTTGGTCAACGTCGAGGGGGTGAACGCCTTCGTGCCGCTCTCGCAGGTGGTCGGCATCCGCGCCGACCAGCGTGAGGGCGCCGACAGCACGCTCGCCCAGATGACGGGCAAGAAGCTGCAGCTCAAAGTGATCGAGATCAACCGCCGCCGTAACCGCGTCATCCTCTCCGAGCGGGCCGCCGTGCAAGAGCTGCGCTCGCAGCGTAAAGAGAAGCTCCTGGCCGAGCTGCACGAGGGCGAGATCCGGCGCGGGCGCATCACCTCGGTCCGGCCCTTCGGCGTGTTCGTGGACCTGGGCGGCGCCGACGGCCTCGCTCACCTGTCCGAGCTGACCTGGGAGCGCGGCAAATCGCCCGAAGAGCTCTACAAGGTCGGGGACGAGGTCGACGCGTACATCTTGAAGATCGACCCTGAAACCAAGAAGATCGCGCTCTCTCTGCGGCGTGCGCAGCCCGAGCGATGGGATGAGATCGTCGACCGCTACCGCGTCGGGCAGCTCGTGCCCGGTCGCGTCACCAAGCTGGTCACCTTCGGTGCGTTCGCCCGCATCGAGGGGCCAGTCGAGGGTCTGATCCACGTGTCGGAGTTGTCTGACCGGCGTATCAATCATCCCCGGGAGGTGGTACACGAGGGCGATATCGTCCCGCTGAAGATCGTGCGCATCGAGCGCGACAAGCATCGCATCGGGCTGTCCTTGCGCGCGGCGCGCGAGGACGCGGAGCGGATGGGCTGGGAGTTCGACGAGCAAGGACGCGTGCGCTACGTGCCGGCGTACTTGCACGCGGAGATCGAGGCCAAATTCGGGGTGACGCTGCCCTCGCCGGAGACGCCACCCATTCGAACGGCAGCGCCGCCGGAGGATGACTTCCCGCAGACGCAGATCGCGCAGGCGCTGCGGAACTTGCAGCTCGAAGCACAAGAGGCCGAGGCGCGGGCCGCCCAGCGCCCATCAGGTAACAGCGGCGTGGGCTCGGACGCGCCGCGCGTGCACAACGACCAGACGTAGCGGCAGGCGGAGCGGGAAGATTGGGGCCCGCACGGGCCCCCGCACCATCTCTGGCGCGGTACAATAAGAGCAGCTACGGACGACTTCCTGCGACCGTAGCTGCTGTAGTCTAAGGTCACAGGATCCTCCTGAGGCACGCCGGTCTGGCGGGTCCGGAGGCGGCATCAGCCGGCTGGCACGGAGACGGCAACCATGGCAGATAGATTCGACAAATTCACCGAACGGGCACGGCGGGTGCTCACCCTGGCGCAGGAGGAGGCGCAGCGGTTTAACCACAACTACATCGGTACCGAGCACTTGCTGCTCGGGCTGGTGCGCGAGGGCGACGGCGTCGCCGCGAAGGTGCTCGCCAACCTCGGGGTCGAGCTTAACAAGGTCCGCTCGGCGGTGGAGTTCATCATCGGCCGTGGTGATCGCGCTGTCCTGGGAGAGATCGGACTGACGCCGCGAGCCAAGAAGGTGATCGAGCTGGCGGTCGATGAGGCGCGCCGCCTGAACCACCATTACATCGGCACCGAGCACCTGCTGCTCGGGCTGGTGCGCGAGGGCGAGGGCATCGCCGCCGGTGTGTTGGAGAGTCTTGGCGTCAACCTGGAGCGGGTGCGCGCCGAAACCACGCGCATCCTGTCGCAGTCCATGCCGCAGGGGGCACAGGGCGCCGCTACCGCGCGCACCCAGACGCGCACGCCCACCGTGGACCAGCTTGGCATGGACCTCACCGCCGCCGCGCGGGCGGGCAAGCTGGACCCGGTCATCGGCCGGCACAAGGAGATCGAGCGGGTCATTCAGATCCTGTCCCGCCGTACCAAGAACAACCCGGTGCTGATCGGTGAGCCGGGCGTGGGCAAGACCGCCATCGCCGAGGGGCTGGCCCAGCGCATCGTGGCCGGCGACGTGCCGGAGACGCTGCAGGGCAAGCGCCTGCTCACGCTGGACATCGGCTCGCTGGTGGCCGGCACCAAATACCGGGGCGAGTTCGAGGAGCGCCTGAAGAAGGTCATCGAGGAGATCAAGAACTCGGGCAACTGCGTGCTGTTCATCGACGAGCTGCACATGCTCGTGGGCGCGGGCGCGGCCGAGGGCGCCGTGGATGCGGCCAACATCCTCAAGCCGTCCCTGGCCCGCGGTGAGCTGCAGTGCGTGGGCGCCACCACGCTCGATGAGTACCGCAAACACATCGAGCGCGACGCCGCCCTGGAGCGGCGTTTCCAGCCGGTGCTGGTCGAGGAGCCGACCGTCGAGGAGACGATCGAGATCCTGCGCGGCATCAAGGAGCGGTACGAGGAGCACCACAAGCTCACCATCACGGATGAGGCGCTGCGCGCGGCAGCGGAGCTGGCGGCCCGGTACGTGGCGGACCGCTTCCTGCCAGACAAGGCGATCGACCTGGTGGACGAGGCCGCCTCGCGCGTGCGCATCCGCCGCTCCTCCACGCCGCCCTCCCTCAAGGAGGCGATGCGCGGCCTGGACGCCCTGCGCAAGGAGAAAGACAACGCCATCGCCGCGCAGGAGTACGAGCGCGCCGCCCAGCTCCGCGACCAGGAGCTAAAGCTGCAGGCCAAGATCGAAAAGATGGAGGAGGGGTGGGAGGCCGACCGCGAGAACGACAAGCCGGTAGTCACCGAAGAGGACATCGCCGAAGTCGTCTCCATGTGGACCGGCATCCCGCTGTCGCGGCTGGAGTCGGAGGAGTCTACGCGCCTGCTCAAGATGGAGGAGGCGCTGCATGAGAAGGTCGTCGGCCAGCACGAGGCGATCGTCGCCGTGGCCAAGGCCGTGCGCCGTGCCCGCGCCGGCCTGAAGGACCCGCGCCGGCCAATTGGGGTGTTCATGTTCCTGGGGCCGACGGGCGTGGGCAAGACCGAGCTGGCCCGCCGCCTGGCGGAGTTCATGTTCGGCTCCGAGGACGCCATGATCCGCCTCGACATGAGCGAGTTCATGGAGAAGCACTCCGTCGCCCGCCTGATCGGCGCCCCGCCCGGCTACATCGGCTACGACGACGGCGGCCAGCTCACGGACACGGTGCGGCGCAAGTCGTACTGCCTCATCCTGCTGGATGAGATCGAGAAGGCGCACCCGGAAGTGTTCAACATGCTGCTGCAGGTCTTTGACGACGGGCACCTGACCGACGCCAAGGGCCGCAAAGTGGACTTCCGGAACACGATCATCATCATGACCAGCAACGTGGGCTCGGACCTGATCCGGCGCGAGTCGACGATCGGCTTCACCCGGCGCTCGGGCGACGATGCGCGCAGCCACGAGGAGCAGTACCAGCGGATGAAGGACAAGGTCCTGCACGAGATGAAGAACGTGTTCAGGCCCGAGTTCCTCAACCGCATCGACGCCACCGTGGTCTTCCATGCGCTCACCAAGGAGCACATCGGCCAGATCGTGGACCTGATGCTCAAAGACGTGAGCAAGCAGCTCCAGACCAAGGGCGTCACGCTCGAGGTCAGCCCGGAGGCGCGCTCGTGGCTGGGCGACAAGGGCTACGACCCGGTGTTCGGCGCGCGGCCGCTGCGCCGCGTGATCCAGAACGAGGTGGAGGACCGCCTGTCCGAGGCGCTGCTCCAGGGCGACTTCGGCGCGGGCGATACGGTGGTGTTGGTCGTGGAAGATGACCACATCGGCTTCCAGGTACGCAAGCCGGCCGAGCCGGCCGGTGCCGGCGCCACCGCTGCGGTCTAGCCGCCGCGGCCCTCAGGCGCGGCCGCACAGGCAGACAAGGCCGGGAGGTTTGGGAACAACCTCCCGGCCTTTGCGCTGATCTGGCCTGGTAGCCGCAGTCGCTCACGCTGGCGGGTCGACCAGCCGTCGCTCAAGGGCCACGCGCACCGCCGCGGCCCGGTTCGGCACCCCCAGTTTGGCGAAAATGGAGCCCACGTGGAACTTGACCGTCCGCTCGCTCACCGCCAATCGGCGGGCGATCTCTTTATTGGTCAGGCCGTCGGCCAGCAGGTGCAGCACCTCCCGCTCGCGCGGGCTGAGCGCCGCTGCCTCCCCTTTCCTCTGCTGCTTAACAAGGCGGTGGAGAAGCGTGGTTGCCACCGCCGGCTGGAGGGGCGTGCCGCCTTGGTAGGCGGCACGCACGGCGTGAAAGATCTCCGCGCGAGTAGCGCCTTTGAGCAGGTACCCCTGTGCGCCCGCCTCCACGGCGCTCATCACCCGCTCGTCCCCATCGAACGCGGTGAAGACCACCACACGGGTACCCGGCAGCCGCTCGCGGATGCGCCGCGTGGCCTCCACGCCGTCCAACCCGGGCATCTCCAGGTCCATCAGCACCACATCCGGGCGGAGCGCGGTCGCCTGTGCCAGGGCCTCCTGGCCGGTGGCGGCCTCACCCACCACGGCGATGTCGGGTTGTGTGGCCAGGATGGCGCGCAGACCCTCACGCAACGCTGGGTGGTCGTCGACGATCAAGACGCGAATCATCTCCGTCATGACTCGCCTCCCTCAACCGGCACGGTGGCCGTGACCGTGGTGCCCCGACCCGGCTGGCTGCGCACGCGGAGCACGCCGCCCAGCAGCCTCACCCGGTCCGTCATGCTTTTCAATCCGTAGCCGCCCGGTGCCGGCCCCGCCGCCGGACGGCCGACGATGAACCCACGACCGTCATCCCGCACGCTAAGCGTGATCCGGTGCGGTCCCGGGGTCAGGCGTACCCAGACCCGATGCGCCGCGGCGTGCTTGGCAACGTTGGTCAAGGCCTCCTGGGCCAAGCGGAACAGCTGCGACTCTTGCATCGGGGTGAGGCGCGCGGTGGGCGCGGTGCCGCGGACCTCCACGCTCAACCCGTACGTGCGGGCGTACTCGGTGGCGAGCGCACGCAGCGCCTCCGGCAACGGACGGCTGCCCAGGGCGGGGCTGCGCAGGTTGTGGACGATGGCGCGGACCTCTTGCAGGGAGGCCCGCGTGAGGCGCAGGGCCGCGCGCACCTTCTCGTGCGCCACCCGCGGGCACTGCGGTGCCCCTTCGAGCAGGGCGTCGGCGGTCTCGAGGTGCAGGCCGATGGCGGCGATGGACTGCGCCAGCGCGTCGTGCAGGTCACGCGCCAGGCGCAGCCGCTCCTCCGCGGCCGCCGCCTCGGCGGCACGGGCGTGCAGACGGGGGCGCTCCACGGCGATGCCGATTTGGTAGCCGATGGTGGACAGGAGCTGAAGCTCGTCCGGCGCCAGTTCGCGCCAGTCGACCGCCGCCAGGTTCATCACTCCCAACCGGTGCGGACCGGCGTAGATCGGGATGCTGGCGTGAAAGTGCAACCCCTCCGTACCGGCGATCAGGCCCTGCAGGCGGCTGCACTCCACCACGTTGACGTTGGCGGCGCCGCTCAGGTCGCCGCGCAGGAAGGTGCGCAGGCAGTAGCACATGCCGCGCATGCGGCTGGGGTCGTCGCGCAGGGCAGGCGGCAGGTGTTGCGCGGTGATCAGCTCCGGTTCCGCCGTCTGCTCGTCCACCAACCACACCCAGCCGGTGCGCAGTCCCAGCAGGTCCGTCACCAGCACCAGCGCCGTGTGCAGCGCCTCGCGCAAGTCCACCGCCCGGTTGAGCCCTTCTGCGATGGTGTTGAGCACCGAAAGCTCACGGTTGCGACGTAAGAGACGCTCCCGCTCCGGTTCCACCCAGGGGGCGCCGCCGTCGGCGCTGTGACCCGCCATCACCGCTCACCTGATTGCCATGCTCGTCGCTGGGCTCGTTGGGCGTCGTCTGCCGGCCGGTATGGGCGAGGCCGCGCTCGCCGGTCGGCGGCGCGCACGCTATAATAACGCCCGAACGGGTGTTCTAGCTAGCAGCAGGTGGGAAATGGCCGAGCGCGTGCGGACCCGGGCGGTGTTCGTCTGTCAGGAGTGCGGGCAGGAAAGCGTGCGGTGGCAGGGGCGCTGCCCGGAGTGCCAGGCCTGGAACACGCTGGTGGAGCGCACGGTGAGCGTGCGGCCCACGCCGGCGATGGGTCGCGCGCAGCGTGACGGCCCCACGCCAGCGCCGGTGCGCCTCGCGGCCGTCGAGGCCGAGGCCTTCCCGCGGCTGCCGGCTGGCATCGGGGAGTTCGACCGCGTGCTGGGCGGCGGCATCGTGCCGGGCGCGCTGGTGCTCATCGGCGGTGACCCCGGTATCGGCAAGAGCACCCTGCTCCTGCAGGTCGCCGGCCGGGTCGCCACCGGTTCGCGTCGGGTGCTGTACATCTCCGGTGAGGAATCCGGCCACCAGCTCAAGCTGCGCGCCACGCGCCTGGGCATCCGCGGCGATCAGGTCTTTCTGCTCACCGAAACCAACCTGGCCGACGCCCTCGACCACGCCGACCTCCTCCAGCCCGACCTGGTGATCGTGGACTCGATCCAGACGGTGTACGCGCCGGAGCTGCCCAACGCGCCCGGCAGCGTGGCGCAGCTGCGCGAGTGCACCCTGCGCCTCATGCAGTGGGCCAAGGCGGGCAACGTGCCGGTGTTCATCGTCGGGCACGTCACCAAGGAGGGCGAGATCGCCGGGCCGCGGCTGCTCGAGCACATCGTCGATGTGGTGCTGTACCTGGAGGGGGAACGGTTTAGCAGCTACCGGCTGCTGCGTGGGGTGAAGAACCGCTTCGGCGCTGTCTCCGAGGTGGGGGTGTTTGAGATGCAGGGTATCGGCCTGGCCGAGGTGGAGAACCCGTCCGAGATCTTCCTCGCCGAGCGGCAGGAGGGAGCGGTGGGCTCGGTGATCGTGCCGGCGGTAGAGGGGAGCCGCACGGTGCTGCTAGAGGTACAGGCCCTCACGTCACCCACGGCGATGGCCATGCCGCGGCGGGTGGCCAATGGCGTCGATTTCAGCCGGCTCCTGTTGATCACCGCCGTGCTCACCAAGCGCGCCGGCGTGCGGCTCTCCGACCAGGACGTGATCGTGAGCGTGGCCGGTGGTCTCAAGGTGACTGAGCCGGCGGCGGACCTCGGCGTGGCGCTGGCCATCGCCTCCAGCCACCGCGATGCGGTGCTGCCGGGCGACCTGGTGGCGCTGGGCGAGGTGGGGTTGTCCGGTGAGCTGCGCTCCGTCGGGCACCTGGAACGACGACTGGCCGAGGCGGAGCGGCTGGGCTTCGCCCGCTGCATCCTGCCACGCGTGGCGTTGCGCCGCGGCCGTCCGGCGACGAGGCTGGAGCTGATCGCCGTCGACAGCTTGCGCCAGGCACTGGACGCCGTCTGTAGGTAAGGGTCGGCCTGGCTATGAGGCCCACTCCAACCGGCTGGTAGGTTGGCCCGCCCCCGGGAGACGGCGCCGGGCTAGTACGCTCTGCAGCAGACCCACGGCGGCGAACACCGATAGCAGCGAGCTGCCGCCCTGGCTGATGAAGGGTAGGGGGATGCCGGTCACTGGGAAGAGGCGGATGTTCACGCCCACGTTGATGAACACCTGCGTGAGCACCATCACCACGATGCCGGTGGCCAACAGCCGGCCGAAATCGTCCGGGGCCACGGCGGCGGCGTGCAGGCCGCGCAGGAGCAAGACAAGAAACAGGGCAAACAGCACCATCGCACCCACGAAGCCCAGCTCCTCGCCCAGCACGCTGAAAATGTAATCAGTAGTCTGGGTGCGAAGGAATTCGAGCTGGGTTTGCGGTCCTTTGGTCCACCCCTTGCCCAGCCATCCACCGGAGCCAACCGAGATCGCCGCCTGGTTGGCGTTGTAACCGGCGCCCAGCGGGTCGTAATTCGGGTTAACGAACGCCGCGAGACGGTCCTTCTGATAGCCGTGCACCGCGACCAGCATCCCAAACGGCAGCGCCGCCACCACCAGACCGCCTAAGAGGACGAGGTGCCGCAACCGCGCGCCCGCCATGAACGCCATGCCCAGCCACACCGCCAGAAAGACTACGGCCGTGCCCAGGTCCGGCTCCTTGAACACCAGTGCCGCCGGCACCGCCGCCAGCACCAACGAGAGCGCGAACGTTCGCGGCGGGAGAGTCCGGCCACCGGCATCGGCGAACAGCCGGGCCAGCACCAGGATGGTGGCCAGCTTGCTCGGCTCTGAGGGTTGGAACTGGAACCCGCCCAGGGTGATCCACCGGCGGGAGCCATACTCGCTCGTGCCGACCAAGAGCACCACGGCCAGGAGGATGACGCCGCCAGCGTAGGCCAGCGGCGCCACGGCGCGCCAGCCGCGGTAATCCAGTCGCGCCAGCACCACCGCCACCCCCAGCCCGACCACCAGGAACAGCACCTGTTTGGCGATCGGCCCGCGGACCACGGCAGCAGGGCTGCCGAACCGCGGCAGCGAACCGCTGTAAATGAGGGCCAGCCCGTAGCAGGTCAGGGCGACACTCACCAGCAGCAGGAGCGGATCCAGGTGGTGGCGGCCGCGCTCGCCGTGGTAGTGCACAGCGGTACCTCGCTCCCTCAGCGACTGCTGCCCGGGGCCGTCGCCGCGCGTCGCTGTTTGAGGTCGAAGTAGGCCTTGATGATGCGGGCAGCGGTAGGCGCGGCGGTGAGGGCACCGCCACCCTGCTCGTGGAACACCACCACCGCGATCTCTGGGTTGTCGAAGGGGGCAAAGCCGGTGAACCAGCCATGCTCCTGATAGCGGCCGTAGATGCTGCCGTCGCCCAGGCGGCGGCCGAACTCGGCGGTGCCGGTCTTGCCGGCGACCTGCACTCCCGCCACCTGGGCCTGGGCGGCGGTGCCGTTCGTCACCGCCTGCCGCATGGCCTCCCGCATCACCGCCAGGTTCTCCTCGCTCACGCTTACGCGCCGGAGAACGTCCGTCTTGGGCGGAACTATTACCGTGCCGTCGGCGCCACGGATCTCGCGCACCACCTTGGGACGAAGCAAGAGGCCACCGTTGGCCACGGCGGCGGTCATGCGCACCACCTGGAGGGGCGTCGCCCCAATGTAGCCCTGGCCGATACCCATGAAGTAGGTGTCGCCCAAGTACCAGGGCTGGGCCCCGCCGGTCACCTTGCGCAGCCACTCCGCATCGCCTACCAGGCCCTCGGTCTCACCCGGCAGGTCGATGCCGGTGCGCTGGCCGAAGCCGAACTCGCGCGCGTAGCGGGCCAAGCGGTCGTTGTTGAGCCCCTGTTGCAGCTCAGGGCAGCGGCCACCGGCCAGGCAGTAAAAGTAGATGTCCGAGGACATGGCCAGACCGCGGTAGAAGTTCAACTTGCCCAGCCCCGCGCGCCAGTCGGGGAAGGAGTCGAATAAGGTAGGGTCGTAGTCGCGCGGCACGAGCAGCGCCCCGGTGCTGGTGATGGTGGTGTCGGGCGTGGCCACCCCCTCCTGCAAGGCGGCCAGGCCGGTCACGATCTTGAAGGTGGAGCCGGGGGCGAACCGTTCGGCGATGGCGTGGTCGAGCAGGGGCTTGTCGGGGGTGCGCAGCAGCGCCTCGTACTGCGCCTCGTCCAGCTCACCGGAGAAGATGTTGTTGTCGTACGTGGGCAGGGAGACGTCGGCAAGCAGCTCGCCGGTGCGCACATCCATGACGATGGCGACCGCCTTCTTGGAGGCCAAATCGCGCACGGATTCCTGGAGGATGTCCTGCACGATCTGCTGGAGCTCGCTGTCGATGGTGAGCACCAGCGTCGCCCCGTTGCGCGCCGGCTCCTCGGCCAGGACGCGGAGCGCCCGCCCGGCGGCATCGACCTCGACCTGGCGGCGACCGGGAAGGCCGCGCAGGTAGCCCTCGTATGTCAGCTCCACACCCGCCTTCCCGATGGTGTCGTCGAGCTGGTACCGACGCCGCTCGTCCGATTGGATTCCCCGTTCGCGCAGCACGTTCAGCTCGTCCGGCTCGATCCGCCCCACATAGCCGATGAGGTGGGAGGTGAGCGGACCGGTCGGGTACCAGCGGACCGCTTCGTAGCGCACGTCAACCCCGGGCAAACCGGCCAGTCGCTCGCGCAGGATACGGGCCGTATCCAGCCCGACCTCGCGCCGCACCACGATCGGCGTGTAGAGGTCGTTGCGGCGGCGGGCGGCCGCCACCTCGTGCTCGATCTCGAAGGCCGGGACGTGGAGGAGGGTCTGCAAGGCGGCGTAGATCTCGCCCTCGCGCCCCTTGGGCAGTTCGGCGGGCACCACCACCACGTACGGGGAGGCGACGTTGGCGGCCAGCAGCCGACCGTTGCGGTCGTAGATCAGGCCGCGCGCCGGCTTGATCGCCTCCAGCCGCAGGCGATTGCCCTCGGCCTGCAGGCGGTAGTAGCCCTGATTGAGCACCTGCAGCCGGAAGAGCTGGGCGGACAGGGTGGCGAACACCAGCACGATGACGCCGCCCAGCACGACAAACTTGCGCCGCAGGGACCGCGACCCGTCACCGGACGGGGACCGGCGTGAGGTCCGCCAGCGCCGCTCTCGGAACCAACCGCTCACGCGATGACCTGCCAGTGGGCCGCCTGTTCCCCATGCCGTGGCCAGGTGGCTGACGCGGGTAACACGGCACCGGTGGCACGCGCTTATGACCGCTGGAAGCGGCCGGGCAGGTGGGCCTGCCAGGCGACGCGCGCCATCGGCCAGTATAGCACCCCAGCCACAAGGGCGGTCAGGAGGCCGCTGGTGATCATCTGTCGTGCCAGGGCCACCGGCGCCAGCGGCACCTGACGCAGCAGCGCCACGAGCACGGCGAGCGTCAGGCTGTACAGGGCGGATCCGGCGGCGGCGGCCCTCAGCGTGGTGAGGAACCGGCCCTCTGGGGCGAGCGGGGCGCGGCGGACGGCGAGCAGCACGGTCGGCGCGAGGCCGAGGACGGACGCGCCCAGCGGCTCGTTCCCGAGCAGGCCGAGGAAGAGGCCGGCGGCCGGTGCCAGGAGCATGGCCTCGTCTCGCCGGCGCAGCACACACCACACGGCCACGGCGGCCACCGCGCCGGAGGGATGGGAGCCGAACACCCGCACGTTGGCGAACAGGGCGAGGTCGAGGAGGGCGATACAGCCGGCGGCGACCAAGGTGAGGGCGACCGTCATCGGCCAAGCCCCTCGATTGGCGTGGGGTGGAACCCGGTGAGGACCGCTACGGACTCCAGCGACGACAGGCGCGCGGCCGGTTCCACCTGCACCCGTTTGAACACGTCCAGCGGGCCGCCCTCCACCTTCGCCACCCGGCCGATGAGCAATCCAGGAGGGTAGACCCCGCCCAGACCGGAGGTGAGCACCGTGTCCCCCGGCTTGACCTCCGCGCCCTGTTCCAGGAATTCCATGCGCACCGTATGGTCTGGGCCGCCCACGGCCACCGCGGACCAGCGCGATTCCTGCACGATGGCGTTGGCCGCACTCTTGGGATCGGTGATCAGGCGCACCCAGGCGTTGCCCTCCAGCGCCCGCTCCACGGTGCCGACCAGCGCGCCGCCCTTCCCCAGCACCGGCATCCCGTTCTGCACACCATCGCGTGTGCCGCGGTCGATCAGCACCACGGCCCGCATCGGGGTTGGATCCCGGGCGATGACGTTGGCCACGGTGAGTTTATCGCTGCCAAACTGGCTGCCGAGACGCAAAAGCTCCGTCAGGGCGGCGGCACGCACGTCGTCCTCCCGTGCCTGGGCCAGGGCCACGCGCAGGCGCTCGTTCTCCAGGCGCAGCTCGCGGTTCTCGGCGCGAAGCCGCCGAAGGCTGGTGAGCGTAGCGAGCCCCTCCGTCAGTGGAGCGCTCAGGGAGCGCAGCGCCGCCTCTGCCGGCTCCGCGATGCGCTGCGCAGCCGATTGGAGGGGCTGGGCGGCGCCGGTCAGGGACATCAGCAGCCCAACGCCGGCCAGGACGGCCACCATGAGGAACCAGGTGAGGGTGCGGGGGAGGGTCACGCGACCGTCGTCCCTTCCTATCGCGGCGGCCGGCGGCGGGCCAGCGGCGCCTGCACCTTCTCCAGGATCTCGGGCTCCTCGAGCGCCTCACCGGTACCGCGCACCACGCAGGTGAGCGGGTCATCGGCGACGTAGACCGGGAATTTGGTCTCCTGGGCCAGCCGGCGGTCAAGGCCGCGGAGGAGGGCGCCGCCGCCGGCCAGGGCGATGCCGTGGGCCATCAGGTCGGAGATCAGTTCGGGCGGCGTGATCTCGATGGTGGAACGGACCGCGTCCACGATCGCGTTGATGGAGCCGGAGAGCGCCTCCCGTAGCTCCACGGCGCTCACCTCCACCGATTTGGGCAGGCCGGTGGCCAGGTCACGGCCGCGCAGGGTGACGGTGGTTTCCCCCTCCATCGGGTAGGCGGAGCCAGCGGAGATCTTGATCTCCTCCGCCGTGCGCTCACCGATGAGCAGGTTATGCACCTGGCGGGCATAGGCGATGATGTCCTGGTCCATCTCGTCACCAGCCGTGCGGATGGAGGTGCTGACGACGATCCCGCCCAGGGCGATGACGGCCACCTCGGTGGTGCCGCCGCCGATATCGACGATCATGGTGCCGCTCGGCTCGGTGATGGGCAGGCCGGCGCCGATGGCGGCCGCCATCGGCTCCTCGATCAGGTAGGCGGCGCGGGCGCCGGCGTTGAGGGCGGCGTCGTGCACGGCGCGCTTCTCCACCTCCGTCACGCCGCTGGGGATGCCGATCACCACCCGCGGTCGGGGGAAGCCGAACCCGAAGCGGTCGTGCACCGCGCGAATGAAGTGCTGCAGCATCTTTTCCGTGACCTCGAAATCCGAGATCACGCCGTCCTTCAGGGGGCGCACGGCCACGATGTTGGCCGGGGTGCGCCCGACCATGCGCTTGGCCTCGGAGCCGATGGCGAGGATTTTTTTGGTGTGCCGGTCAATGGCCACCACCGACGGCTCGTTGATCACGATGCCGCGGCCCTTGACCATCACCAGGGTGTTGGCCGTGCCCAGGTCGATGCCGATGTCGTGCGAGAACAGGCCAAACAGGGCCGAGAGCGGGTTGAAGACCACTGCTGGCCTCCCAGCCCCAAGCGGGGCCTGAGCTGTGGGCGCGATCACCCGTTCCGCGGCGATTGTACCCGATCCGCACCGCGCACGGAAGCGGCGTTTGGACCAGTGTTATTGTGGTTTCGAGAAAGCGTCTAATGATATCCAAAACCACAACAATCGCACCGGCGGGCGTCAGGTCGCCCCGTGGCGACGCAGCAGGTCAAGGAACGCCGCCTCGTCCATGGTGGGGATCCCAAGCTGTTGGGCGCGGGCCAGCTTGGAGCCGGGGGTTGCGCCCACGACCACGGCCGTGGTCTTGCGGGTGACGTGGTCCGACACCGCGGCGCCCAGCCGGCGCAGACGCTGCTCCGCCTCGTTCCGCGTCATGCTGCTCAGCGTGCCGGTGAGAACGAACGTCTGCCCCACCAGCGGCCCTTCCCGCGCGGCGCGGCCGTCGGCGGTCATACGCACGCCGGCGCGGCGGAGCTTTTCGATCACCTCCCGGTTACGCGGCTCATTGAAGTACGCCCGCACGCTGGCCGCGATCACCGGGCCCACGCCGGGCAGCGCCGCTAGCTCGTCCTCGCTGGCCGCCATGAGCGCGTCCAGGCTGCCGAAATGCTCGGCCAGGATGGCCGCTACCTGGGCGCCCACGTGCCGGATGCCCAACCCGAACAGCAGGCGCGCCAGGGGGCGATCTTTTGCGTTTTGAATAGCCTGGATCAAGTTGGAGGCGCGTTTGACGCCCCACCCCCGCAGCGGGGTGAGCTGGGCGACGGTTAGGAAAAACAGGTCACCGGGATCGCGCACCAGGCCGGCGTCGTGCAGTTGCTGGGCCACCTGCTCCCCCAGTCCCTCGATGTCCATCGCATCCCGTGAGGCAAAATGCTCGATCCATCGCACCACCTGCGCCGGGCACGCCAGGTTGGGGCAGTAGCTCATGGCCTCTCCGGGCGGTCGCACGACGGCGGCGCCGCAGACCGGGCAAGTGCGCGGCATCTGGAACGGCCGCTCATTGCCGGTGCGCCGGCTCACCACGGGGCCCACGATCTCGGGGATGACCTCACCCGCCCGCTGCACGATCACGATGTCGCCGATGCGGATGTCCTTGCGGCGGATGTTGTCCTCGTTGTGCAACGTGGCCGTGCGCACCGTCACCCCGCCCACCTGCACCGGCTCCAGGATGGCGTACGGGTTCAGGCTACCCGTCCGACCGACGTTGATGCCGATGTCCAGCAGGCGGGTGGTGGCCTGCTCCGGCGGGAACTTGTAGGCGATGGCCCAGCGCGGCTCTCGCCCCACGAAGCCGAGCTGGCGTTGCTGCGCCAGGCTATCCACCTTGATGACGGTGCCGTCAATCGCGTATGGCAGCTCGAAACGACGTCGTTCCCATTCCTGACAGTACTCCACCACCTCCTCAAGGGACTCCACGCGCCGGGCGTGGGGGTTCACGGGGAAGCGCAGCCGTTTCAGCAGCTGCAGGCACTCCCAGTGCGTGGGCGGCTCGGCCGCCCCTTCGATCCAGCCGATCTGGTAGGCAAAGAACTCCAGCGGGCGCTGGGCCGTGATGCGCGGGTCGAGCTGGCGCAGCGAGCCGGCGGCCGCGTTGCGTGGGTTGGCGAACAGACGCTCGCCCTGACGGGCCCGCTCCTCGTTCAGGCGCTCGAAGCCGGCGCGGCTCATGTAGATCTCCCCCCGTACCTCGAAGGCGGGCGGCGCACCCTCCGGCAGGACGAGCGGCACGCTCCGCACGGTGCGCAGGTTGGCGGTCACGTTCTCACCGCGCAGCCCGTCGCCGCGGGTGGCGCCCTGGACGAATCGGCCGTTCTCGTACACCAGGGCCACCGCCAGCCCGTCGATCTTCAGCTCACACACCCAGGCGATCTGCTCGGTCTCCAGCAAACCAACCACACGCCGGTACCAGGCGCGCAGCTCGTCTTCCGAGAAGGCGTTGCCCAAGCTGAGCATCGGCACCCGGTGTACCACCACCCCGAACGCCTCAACCGGCTCACCGCCCACCCGCTGCGTGGGGGAGTCGGGGGTGACCAGCTCCGGGTACTTCTCCTCCAGCTCACGCAGCTCGCGCATGAGCTGGTCGAACTCGGCGTCGGAGATCTCGGGCTCGTTGAGGACGTAGTACCGGTAGTTGTGGTAGTTGATCAGCGACCGCAGCTCCTCGACGCGCAGCTTGGCGGCCTGAAATTCGCGCTCGTCCATGGCTCGATGATACACGCCCATCGTCGGCCCGCGTAGCCGTTCCAAGACATAACCGTCAGCACGTCCGAACATCGCGGCGCACCGGATCACGCGCGACCGGCTAGCTGTGCCTGCATGCTCCGTCTGCTACAATCTCGGGCGATGGATACCGTGGTCATCGTGGACTATGGCGCCGGGAACCTGCGCAGCGTGGCCAAGGCGGTGGAGCGGGTGGGCTACCGGCCGTGGGTGACGGCCGATGCCCGGGCGCTGGCCAGCGCCCGGGCCGTGATCGTGCCCGGTGTGGGGGCCGCGGCGGACACCATGCGCAACCTCAGGGAACGGGGCCTCGTGGAGCCGATCACGCGCTACATCCAAGCGGGCCGCCCCTTCCTCGGCGTGTGCATGGGCATGCAGGCGTTGTTTCGCTTCAGCGAGGAGGGGGGCGGGCAGGAGTGCCTCGGCCTGGTGCCCGGCACCGTGCGCCGCATCACCGGCGAGCTCAAAGTGCCGCACATGGGCTGGAACACCGTGTGCCAGCGCCGCGCGCACCCCATCTTTGCCGGTATTCCGAATGGCGCCTACTTCTATTTCGTGCACAGCTTCTACGCCGAGCCGGAGGACCCGGACGTCGTCATCGGGGAGACGGACTACGGCGGGCCGCTTCCGGCCGTGATCGCCGCCGACAACGTGGTGGCGACGCAGTTTCACCCTGAAAAAAGCGGCGAGCACGGCCTGCGCATCTACCGCAACTTCCTCGACCACGCCTTCGGCGCCCGTTGAGCGGCGGCCGTGGGCCCCCGTGGACCGAGCATGTTTGAAATTATCCCTGCCATCGATATCCGCGGCGGCCGCTGCGTCCGCCTGCTCCAGGGCGATTATGACCGCGAGACAGTGTACGACGACGACCCGGTGGCCGTCGCCCGCCGCTGGGCGGCTGCCGGCGCGCCGCGCCTGCACGTCGTGGACCTGGATGCCGCCCGTGCTGGCGCGCCGGTCAACGCGGATCTGATTGCCGCCATCGCCCGGGCCGTGCCGGTGCCCCTGCAGGTCGGCGGCGGTATCCGCACCGAGGCCGTCGCCCGCGCCTATTGGGAGGGGGGCGTGGAGCGGGTGGTGCTGGGCACGGCGGCCGTGCGCGACGCCGGCCTGGTGGAGCGGCTGGTAGAGCTGGCCCCGGAGCGGGTGGTGGTGGCGGTGGACGCCCACGACGGCATCGTGCGGGTGAACGGCTGGACCGCGGCCGCGAATGTCAGCGCGCTGGAGCTGGTGGCGCGCATGACGGCTTTAGGGGTGCGTCGCTTCCTCTACACCGATATCGCCCGTGATGGCTCCCTCACCGCGCCCAATGTCGAGGCGCTCCGCCGGCTGGTGGCGGCCACCCCGGCGCCGGTGATCGCCTCCGGCGGCGTCGCCCGGGTGGCGCACGTGCGCCAGATCGCCGCCTGTGGCGCCGAAGGGGTGATTATCGGTCGGGCGCTGTACACCGGCGATGTGGATCTGGCCGAGGCGCTGGCGGCGGCCGCCGGGGCGGCCCCAGACCCCGAGGCGCGACGGGCTGATCCATGAGCGGGCGTGCGACCGGCGTGGCGGTGACGGCGCGCACGGCGCGGCGAGGTGAGGCGCTGCTTCTGGCGGCGCTGGCCGCCGTGTTCGTGCTCTCCGGTGCCAGCGGCCTGATCTACCAGGTCGTGTGGGTGCGGATGCTGTCCCTCGTCTTCGGGGTGACGGCCTACGCCATCAGCACCGTCTTAAGCAGCTTCTTCGCCGGCCTGGCGCTGGGCAGCCTGCTGGCCGGACGGCTGGCGCCGCGACTGCGCTCGCCCCTGCGCGCCTACGCCGGCGCCGAGGTGCTGGTGGCGGCCTGCGGCCTGCTCACCCCGGCCGCCTTTGCGTTGGCGCGCGTGGTGTATGTGGCGGTGTACCAGCACCTACCGCTGTCCGGTCTGGGGGCGTTGACGCTGGTGCGCTTCCTCCTCGCGTTTTTCCTGTTGCTCGTGCCCACCACGCTCATGGGTGCCACGTTGCCGCTGATGCTCCAGTCCTCGCTGGTGCGGGCGGCGGCCGCCGCCCGCAACCTGAGCGTGCTGTATGCCGCCAACACGCTCGGTGCCACGGCCGGCACCGTGCTGGCCGGGTTTGAGCTGATCGGCCGCTACGGCCTGCGCGCCTCCTTGCTGGTGGCGGCGGCCGCCAACCTGCTGGCGGCGCTCGGGGCGCTGGCGCTTGGCCGCCGGGCGGCGCACGCCGCGCTTCCGGCGAAGCCAGACCCCAGCCCCGTGGCTGAGCCGCGGCCGCCGTGGGGGGAGCGGGCGGCGCGGGCCGCCGTGCTGGTCTTCGGTCTGTCTGGCGCCGTGTCGTTGGCCTACGAGGTGGTGTGGGCGCGGGTGCTGGCCGTCTTCTTCGATGCCACCACCTACGGCTTCACCGCCATGCTCGCCATGGTGCTGATCGGCATCGCTCTTGGCAGTTGGCTGGTGAGCCCGCTCATCGGGCGACGCTGGCACTGGCCGCTCATCTTCGCCGGTATTGAAGCCGGCGTCGGTCTGCTCGGGCTTTTGGCATTGCCATTGCTCACCCACCTTATCCCGCTGGGCACGCGACTGGGCCTGTACCGCGATCCTGGCCCGTTGGGCGAGTTCAGCCTGCGCTTCATGGGTTTCGCCGCCTTCCTTGTGGTGTTCCCGCCGATGCTGCTGCTGGGCGCCACCTTCCCCATCGCCGCGCGGGTGGCCGGCGATGGCCCGCGCATCGCCGAGCGGGTGGGCGGGGTGTATGCCGTGAACGTGCTGGGTGGGATCGTGGGCTCGCTTCTGGCCGGGTTCGTGCTGTTGCCCCGGTTAGGGGCGCGCGACACGATGCTGCTGCTGGCCTGCGCCAACCTAGCGCTGGCCGCCGTGCTGGTGTGGTCCGTGGCGCCCCGGCCCGCGCTGGCCGTGGGCGCGGCGCTGGCGGCGGTGGCGGTGGTGGGCGTGGCCACGGCACCCGACCTGTTGCGCGGGGTGTTTCAGGACCGGTTTGCTGGTCAGCACATCGTCTACGTCAACGAGGGGTTGGAGAATACGGTGGTGGTGGCCGACGTTCCCGCCACCGGTGAGCGCAAGATGTACATCAACGGCCAGCCGCAGGCCAGCACGGTGGGCTTTATCGCCAACTACCACAAGCTCATCGGGCACCTGGCCGTGCTGCTGCACCCACATCCCCAGCGTGCCCTGGTCATCGGCCTGGGCGGCGGCGCCACCGCCGGGGCCGTGGCCTCGCACACCGGGGTGCAGGTGGACCTGGTGGAGCTGTCGGACGCGGTGGTGGGCGCTGCGCCGTTGTTCGCGAGCGTCAACGGAGACGTGCTCAGCCGGCCCAACGTGCATCTGCGTGTGGACGACGGCCGCAATTTCCTCCTCCTGCACGGCGGACCGTACGATGTGATCACCGCGGACGTGATCCGGCCGGCGCATGCCGGCGCCAGCGGCGTGTACTCAAAGGAATACTACGCGCTGGCGCGGGGCGCCCTATCTGATGACGGGATCATGCTGCAATGGCTGGAGCAGCTGTCCGAGGACCAGTACAAGATGATGATGCGCTCGTTCGTGGAGACGTTCCCGTACGTCACTCTGTGGGCCAACGGCTCGCTCCTGGCCGGGAGCAAACGGCCGATCACCCTGGAGCGAGCGGCGCTGGCGCGGCGGCTGGCTGACCCTGCGGCGCGGGCCTCGCTGGCCTCCATCGGCCTGAACACGCCGGACGACGTGCTGGCCCTCTACACCGGCAACCGCGAGGAGGCGCTGCGCTATCTGGCCGACGAACGGCGGGCGGTGACCGACGACCACCCCTACGTGGAGTACCAGCGCACGCTGGGCGGCCAGCGCCGGCCGCCCGACCTGCGTGGCTTCAGTCGCGACGCACGCCAGGTGCTGGCCGAGTGAGGGATGTGGCGATGGCTGAAGGGGAACGAGCAGATGCTGACGAAACGGATCATCCCCTGCTTTGACGTGGACCGTGGGCGGGTGGTGAAGGGTGTGCGCTTTGTCGAGCTGCGCGATGCCGGCGACCCGGTGGAGCTGGCCCGCGCCTACGACGCCGAGGGTGCCGACGAGCTGGTGTTTCTGGATATCACCGCCTCCGCCGAGGACCGGGCCACAGTGTACGACATGGTGGAGCGCACGGCGGCGGAGGTGTTCATCCCCTTCACCGTGGGCGGGGGCGTGCGCTCTGACCAGGACATGCGCATGCTGCTCGAGATGGGGGCCGACAAGGTCTCGGTCAACACGGCCGCCGTGCAGGACCCGTTCCTGGTGGCACGGGGGGCGGAGCGGTTCGGCAGCCAGTGCATCGTGGTGGCGATCGACGCCAAGCGGGTAGCGCCGGGGCAGTGGGAGGTGTACACGCACGGCGGCCGCCGCCCGACCGGTCTGGACGCGGTGGCTTGGGCCCGACGGGTGGTAGAACTGGGCGCCGGCGAGCTGCTGGTCACCAGCATGGACGAGGACGGGCGCGGTCAGGGCTACGATGTGGACCTCCTGCGAGCCATTTCCGCAGCGGTCAACGTGCCGCTCATCGCCTCCGGCGGTGCCGGTGGCCCCGAGCACATGTACGAAGCGATCGTCCGCGGCGGCGCGGACGCCGTGCTGGCCGCGAGTATCTTCCATTTCGGCCGCTACCGTATCCGCGCGGTCAAGGAGTACCTGGCGGCGCGCGGTCTGCCGATGCGGCTGTGAGGAGCGGGTGGATGTTGCAGTTCAAGGACAACGGCCTGCTGCCGGCGGTGGTGCAGCACGCCGAGACGGGCCAGGTGCTGATGGTGGGGTACATGAACCCGGAGTCGGTGCGGTTAACGCTGGAGACGGGTGACGTGTGGTTTTACAGCCGCAGCCGCCGGCAGCTCTGGCACAAGGGCGCCACCTCCGGCGATTACTTCCGCGTGCGCGAGGTGCTCACGGACTGCGACGAGGACGCCATCCTGGTGAAGGTGCTGCCAGAGGGCGCCGCCTGCCACACCGGCGCTCCCTCCTGTTTCTTCAACCCGGTGGACCGTGCCCGGCTGCCGGTCGGGTAGCGGCCCGCCGGGAGACGCAAAGCCCGGGCCATTGTGCCCGGGCCTCTTCACGTTCGCCTGCCCAACGGCGCTGCGGCGGGTTACTTGAGGCCGTAGCGGCGCTTGAACCGCTCGACGCGGCCGGCGGTATCTACGATACGCTGTTCACCCGTGAAGTAGGGGTGGCAACGGCTGCACACCTCGGTGTGCAGCACCGGCTTCGTCGAACGGGTCTTAAAGGTGTTGCCGCATGCGCACACCACGGTGGCCTCAACGTACGGCGGGTGGATCTTGGGCTTCATGACAATTCTGCCTTTCCTCAGGACGCGCGTGCGGGAGGAGCGTCATCAGTCCCCCGCGGCGGCCGTGGCCAGCGGGTACACGCTCACCCGCTTGCGCCCGCGACTGTACGGTTCGAACTTCACCCGCCCCTCGACCAGCGAGTAGATGGTGAAGTCGCGGCCCAGGCCCACGTTCTTGCCTGGATGAATGTGCGTACCGCGCTGGCGCAGGATGATCGTGCCGGGCAGCACGTGCTGTCCGTCGTACCGCTTGACGCCCAGGTACTTCGGGTTGCTATCTCGCCCGTTCTTCGAGCTGCCAACGCCTTTCTTGTGCGCCATGATCGACCCCCTATCGTGCCGCGGTCCTGCGGGTGGAACGGCGGCGCGGTGTCTTGGTAGCTAGACCACGATCTGTTTGATCGCCAGGTGCGTGTACCGCTGCCGGTGGCCGGTGCGCTTGCTGTACCGCACTTTGGCCTTGTACTTGAACACGTGGATCTTCTTGTGCTTGCCCTGCTCCACGATCTCGGCGACGACCTTGGCGCCCGGGATCGTCGGCCGGCCCACGGTCACCGCGCCGCCGTCGGTCACCATGAGCACCTCGGTGAGCTCGACCGTGTCACCGGGCGCGCCCGGCAGCTTCTCGACTTTGAGCTGGTCTCCCTCGCGCACGGTGTACTGCTTGCCACCGGTGCGCACGACCGCGTATGCCATGGCCTGCCTCGCTTGTGCGGTGGTTGCGCGTCGCCCGGCCCTGCTGCCAGGCGCGTCACACGCGGACAGAGCCCCGGGTTCCCGGGGCCCTGTGCCCTTTCATCGTACCATGACGGCCACCGGGTGCAAGCGCGGCTACCCAGAGAGTGGTCCGCTGCCCCAGGCCAAGCCGGGGCGCGGCTGCGGCCGCGGCAGCGGGGTGTCCGCCTGCGGGGCCGCGCTGGGCGCCTCCGGCGTCGGCAGCCGGGCCGGCTCGCCGCCGCTGCCGCCCTCGTCCTCACCGGCCATGATCCGCTGCAGGGCCTCACCCTCGAGCGTCTCGACCTCCAGCAGCTTCTTGGCCAGCCGGTCGAGCACGTCGCGGTGCTCGGTGAGGATGCGCCGTGCCGTGTCGTGCGCCTCGCTGATGATGCGGTGCACCTCGGCGTCGATTTCTTCGGCCACCTTCTCCGAGTAGTCGCGCTGCTCGGAGATCTCGCGGCCGAGGAAGATCAGCTCCTCCTTGCGGCCGAAGGTGCGTGGGCCGAGCTTATCACTCATGCCGTAGCGGGTCACCATCGCCCGCGCGATCTGGGTGACCTTCTGGATGTCGTTGCCCGGGCCGGTGCTCATCTCACCGAACACCAGCTCCTCGGCCACGTGGCCGCCTAGGGCCATGGCGAGCTGGCCCTCAAAGTGCGAGCGCGTGGTGTAGTTGCGGTCTTCCTCGGGCAACGTCATGGTGTAGCCGCCCGCCATACCGCGCGAGACGATCGTGATCTTGTGCAGCGGGTCGCAATGCGGGTGGAAGTAGGCCACCACCGCGTGCCCCGCCTCGTGGTAGGCGGTGAGCTCCTTCTCCTTCTGGCTCATCACCCGGCTCTTACGCGCCGGGCCGAGCATGACGCGGTCGATGGCCTCCTCGAACTCGGCCATGCCGATCTTCTTCTTGTTGCGGCGCGCGGCCAGGATCGCCGCCTCGTTCACCAGGTTGGCCAGGTCGGCGCCGGAAAAGCCCGGCGTCTGCTTGGCCAGCACGTCCAGGTTGGCGTCCTTGTCCAGCGGTTTGCCCCGCACGTGCACGTCCAGGATGGCGCGCCGACCCTTGACATCGGGCGCGTCCAGCACCACCTGCCGGTCGAAGCGACCGGGGCGGAGCAGCGCCGGGTCGAGGATGTCGGGCCGGTTGGTGGCCGCGATCACGATCACGTTGGTGTTCGTGTCGAAGCCGTCCATCTCCACCAGGATCTGGTTGAGCGTTTGCTCGCGCTCGTCGTGGCTGCCGCCCAGGCCGGCGCCGCGCTGGCGTCCCACGGCGTCGATCTCATCCACGAACACGATGCAGGGGGCGTTGCGCTTGGCCTGGTCGAACAGGTCGCGCACGCGGCTGGCGCCCACACCGACGAACATCTCCACGAACTCGGAGCCGGAGATGGAGAAGAAGGGCACGCCGGCCTCGCCGGCCACGGCGCGCGACAGCAGGGTTTTGCCGGTGCCGGGCGGGCCCACCAGCAGCACGCCGCGCGGAATGCGCGCGCCCAGCGCTGCGAACTTCTCCGGGTACTTCAAGAACTCGACGACCTCCTGCAGCTCCTCCTTGGCCTCATCCACCCCAGCCACATCGGCGAAGGTCACCGTGGGTTTGTTGCCGGTGAACATGCGCGCCCGGCTCTTGCCGAAGCTCATGGCCTGGGAGTTGGACCCCTGTGCCTGGCGCATCATGAAGAGGAGGATGGCGCCGAAGATGATGAGCGGCAGGAAGTTGACCAGGAGCCCCACCCAGTTGCCGAACTGGCTGGGCTCCCGCACCTTGATCTGGACGGCCTGCAGCTTGTCCGTGGTGACGCCGAGGGCGCGCAACTGCTCGGACAGCGCCGACCCGGCCTCTTTGCGCGATTTGAACGCCTCGCCGTTGACGGGCTTCACGGTGAGCACGTCACCCTGGACCTCGATCGCTTCGATCCGCCCGCTCTCGATCATCTGTGCCACTTGGCTGAGGGGCTTGGCAGGGGTTGCCTTGCCTGGCTGGAAGAACGAGAACACCAGGGCGATGACCGCCACCAGGATGAGGAGGTAGATGAAGCTGTTTCGCAGCCAGCGAGAGTACATGGTCGCTCCGGACTAGCGGGATGCGCGGAAAACCAACCCCCGGGCGGGCAGTGGATCTGCTGGCGCCCGGGCGTGCGCCCCTCCCGAACAGTCTCGATTGTACCATCGGCCGGATAACCCGCCAAGCAAGACGATTCCCATCGCACGCCGGCGATCATCGCGTACACTATCGGCGATGCCGCCCGCGTACCTGACCTCGCCCGACCAGTCCACCACCCATCTCCCTGCCAGCCATGCGCCGCACGGCGACCGGCGGCCGCATCTGCGCTACGAGCAGGCCTTGTGGCGGGCCGGGCTCAGTCACGTGGCCGGGGTCGATGAGGTGGGGCGCGGCGCGCTGGCCGGGCCGTTGGTGGCGGCGGCCGTGGTGCTGCCGCCCTTCTTCGAGGCCCCCTGGCTGGCCGACCTGCGCGACAGCAAACTGCTGACGCCGGCGCGGCGGGAGGCGCTGGCCGCCCTCATCCGCCATGACGCCCTGGCTATCGGGTTGGGGATGGCCCCGGCCCCGGTGATCGATCGTGCGGGGCTGGCCGCGGCCAACCACGCCGCCATGGCGGCAGCGGTGGCCAGCCTGGGCTTGCGACCTGACTTTCTCCTGATCGATGCGGTGCTGTTGTGCGGGGTTGAGGTGGATCAGGCCGCCCTGATCGGCGGTGACGCCTCCTGTGTCTCGGTGGCCTGCGCGGCCGTGGTGGCAAAAGTCACGCGGGACCGGCTGATGACGCGACTCGACGCCCGCGTGCCCGGTTATCAGTTCGCGCGGCATAAGGGGTATGGCACGGCGGAACACCTGGTGGCCCTGGCGCGGCTCGGCCCCTCCCCCCTTCATCGACGGTCGTTTGCACCGGTGCGTGACCTGAGGACGGCGTGATGGACCGCCGGCGCCTGGGCACGGCGGGCGAGCGGCTGGCAGCCCGCTACTTGGAGGGCCAGGGCTATCGGGTGCTGGCGCGGAACGTGCGTCTGCCCCCCTGGGGCGAGATTGACTTGGTGGCCGAGCGCGACGGCACGCTGGTGCTGGTGGAGGTGCGGGTCCGGCGCGGGCACGCCTTCGGCGGGGCGCTGGCCTCCATCGGGCCGACCAAACGGACGCGCATGCTGCGCACCGCCCTGGCCTACCTGGCCACGCTAGGCGACGCGGCGCCCCCAGCCCGCATCGACCTGGTGGCGGTCACCCTGGACCGAGCGGGCCGACCCGTGCATATCATCCATATCACCAACGCGGTGGAGGCGGAGTGAGCCGCTTGGGACGGGTACCCGCGTGTGCCGCCGCAAGCGCGCCGACCGTGAATCGGGCCCGGTCCGCGACCGGACGACGGTAGCGCGATCCGGCGCGGCGCGGTATACCGATCCTGGTTGGACAGAACGGTACCGTGCCGGGGACCGATGTGCCGGCGCGAGTACCGCGTCCGTGAAAGGGCTATGCCGATCTACGAGTTCCGCTGTAACGCCTGTGGTCGGGTCGTCAGCGTGTTCCAGCGCAGCATCCACGCCGCGGTGACGGCGCGATGTACCCATTGCGGCGCCGATGACCTCACCCGCTTGATGTCTCGCTTCGCCTTTCATCGTGCCGGCGCCGACCACCTGGACGCGGCGGACGAGGACGCGCTGTTGGAGGGCGTGGATGAGAATGACCCGCGCAGCGTCGCCCGGTGGGCGCGCCGCATGAGCGAGCAGCTCGGCGAAGACCTCGGCCCGGAATTCGATGAGATGCTCGACCGGATGGAGGCCGGGGAGATGCCGGACGAGGGCGATGAGGCCGCCGACGATGATGAGGACCTCGACGATCTGGACGATGACCTGTGAGATGTCCCGCCGTTCGGGCGGGATCGCCCGAGAGCAAGGTTGATCGCCATGCCGATTTACGAGTACATCTGCCAAGATTGCTCACGGCTGAGCAGCGTGTTCGTGCGCCGGTTCGATAGCCCCCTGGACCCTTCCTGCCAGCACTGCGGCAGTAAGAGCGTCCGTCGGGCGGTCTCACGCGTGGCGTACCATAAGACCGAGCAGCAGATCATGGAGGAGTACGGGGTGCCGGACCCCAGCAACCCCGATTCGTACAAGGACCCGCGCCAGATCGGGCGCTGGGTGGAGCAGCGCTTCGAGCAGATGGGCATCGAGCTTCCCCAAGAAGCCCGGCAGATGATCGATGCGGCCCGCGAGGGGGAGTTCCCGGAGCCGGTCAAGGACCTGTAAGCCGCCTGGGCGGAGTGGGACGGAAGGGGGCGTGCGGTGAACGATGAAGCGGCGGCGGTGGCGCGCCAGCTCGATGCCATCGTGGAGCGGGTGCGCGCCAATTTCGCGGCCAAGCACGAGGCACGGGAGGCCGCCCTGGCCCAGTGTCGCGACGTAATCCGGTTAGCCTCCCTGACCATCCGTGCCATCCACCGCGGGGAGCGGGAGACGGCCAGGCGTCTGTTGGCCGACGGCCGCGTGCGCCTGCGCGCGGTGCGCGGCGCGCTCGAGGGGCATGCCGACATCTTCCATGCTGGGTTCGTCCATGACGCGGAGAAGGAGTTTACGGAGGCGGCGGTGACGGTGGCCCTGGTGTCCGGCGAGCCCTTGCCGGCGCCGGAAGACCTCGAGGTGGAATACGCCGCCTACCTGAACGGCCTGGCCGAGGCGGTGGGCGAGCTGCGGCGGTACGTGCTGGATAGCCTGCGGCACGGTGACGTCGCGGAATGCGAGCGCTATCTCCACATCATGGATGAGATCTACGCGGTGCTGGTCACCATCGATTATCCCGATGCCATCACCGGCGGCTTGCGGCGCAGCACCGATGTGGCGCGCGGCATTCTGGAGAAGACGCGCGGCGACCTCACCGTTGCCGTGCGCCAACGGGATTTGGAGCGACAGCTTGCGGAGTTTCGCGCCGATCTGGCGGCACACCGGGCGGACAGCCGCACCGTCAAACCGGCACGCACGGCCTCATGACGCCGTTGCGCCGTGCTTGCTCGTGAGGGGCGTGCTTGTTAGACTCGCCTCACGATCACCGCGTCGTTGCGAACGTCATCCGCCGCTGGATAACGGGCTCCGCCCGTTATCTGTGTGTGTAGGGTGGATCGCGCGGCGGGCGGGAAACGGCTTGTCGTAAAAGGAGGGGGCGTATGGGCCTAGTGGTCCTCGTACCCATCGCGGGCATCGCCGCCGTGCTGTTCGCGTTCTGGCTGGCATGGGACGTGCTCCGGCGGGACACCGGTACCCCGGAGATGCAAAACGTGGCCAGCCTGATCTCCGAAGGCGCCATGGCGTTCCTTAAGCGGCAATACTTGACCATTGCCGCATTGGCCGTGGTGGCGGCGATCATCATCGGTGTGGTCGTGGCGGCGGTCTCGGAAGGGGTGCGAGAAATCGTGCGAACGCCGGACGGCAGCATCGACTACGGCAACGTGGTGGTCAGCCGCGGCCAAGAGGCGTTGCTCACAGCCGTCGCCTTTCTGGTGGGCGCCGCGGCGTCCGCGCTCTCCGGCTTCATCGGCATGTACATCTCCGTGCGCTCCAACCTGCGCACGGCCGCCGCGGCTACGCGCAGCCTGAAGGAGGCCATCACCGTCGCGCTGCGGGGCGGCGCCGTCACCGGCTTCCTGGTCGTGGCGCTCAGCTTGCTGGGCGTCTCCAGCATCTTTGGGCTGTACAGCAAGGTGCTGGGCAACCCGCCGACAATCGCCCCCTTCCTCATCGTCGGATTTGGCTTCGGCGCCAGCTTCGTGGCGCTGTTCGCCCAGCTCGGCGGCGGCATCTACACCAAGGCGGCCGATGTCGGCGCTGACCTGGTGGGAAAGGTGGAAGCCGGCATCCCGGAGGACGATCCGCGCAACGCCGCCGTGATCGCCGACCTGGTAGGCGACAACGTGGGCGATTGCGCCGGCCGCGGCGCCGACCTGTTCGAGTCCATGTCGGCCGAGAACATCGGCGCCATGATCCTGGGCGTGGCCATCTTCGCCGTCACCCAGCGCATCGAATGGGTGATGTTCCCGCTCGTGCTGCGCGCCTTCGGCATCCTGGCCACGATGATCGGCACCTTGAGCGTGGGGTGGTTCGCCAAGGACGACCCGCGCCAGAACCCGATGGCACCGCTCAACAAGGGCTTCTACATCGTGTCGGCGCTGTCGGTGCTGGGCCTGTTCATCACCACCCGCGCCATGCTGGGCGATGCCTGGCCCTGGTTCTTCGTGTGCGGCCTGGTGGGCATCGCCACCGGCTGGGCGTTCGTCTACATCACGCAGTACTACACGTCCGGGTCGTGGCGGCCGGTGCAGGAGATCGCCAACGCCTCGCGTACCGGCCCGGCCACAAACATCATCATCGGCACGGCCGTGGGGTTTGAGACCACGGCCATGACGGCCATCGCCATCGGCGCGGCGCTGGTGGCCGCCTTCATCCTGGGCGCCCACGCCGACATCACCGGCGCCACCGGTGCGGCGCTGCCGGGCTTCACCAAAGGCATCTTTGGCACCGCCGTGGCCACGATGGGGATGCTCATGTCGGCAGCCTACATCCTGGCCATGGACACCTTCGGCCCGATCACGGACAACGCCGGCGGCATCGCCGAGTTCTCGGGCGCGCCGGAGCACACCCGGCACATCACCGACGCCTTGGACGCGGTGGGCAACACCACCAAAGCCCTGACCAAGGGATACGCGGTGGCCTCCGCCGGTCTTGCCGCCTTCTTGTTGTTCAGCGCCTACCTGGACAAGGTCAAGGAACGGGTGCGCATGCCCCTCACGGAGGAGCTGCCCGTCAACATCGCCAGCATCGAGGTATTCGTGGGCGGCCTCCTGGGCGTGATGCTCGTGTTCCTGTTCAGTTCGCTGGCCATCCGCGCCGTGGGTCGCGCCGGCGGTGACATCATCCAGGAGGTGCGGCGCCAGTTCCGTGAGAAGCCGGGGATCATGACCGGCGCCGAGCGGCCGGACTACGCGCGGGCTGTGGACATCACCGCCCGCGCCGCCCTGCGCGAGATGGTGGCGCCGGGCCTGCTGGCGGTGGGCCTGCCGGTGGTGGTGGGGCTCATCTTCCGCGTGGTGGACACCGGCACCGAGGTGCGCGGTGGCACCGGCTGGTTGGCCGTGGCCGGTGTGCTGATCGTAGGCACCATCGGCGGCATCCTCCTGGCCACCTTCCTGAACAACGCCGGCGGGGCGTGGGACAACGCCAAAAAGTTCATCGAGGCCGGCGGGCTGAAAAATCCCGACGGCACCGTGGTGAAGAAGGCCAGCCCCGAGCACGCGGCTGCGGTGGTGGGCGACACCGTGGGCGACCCGTTCAAGGATACCGCCGGCCCGGCCCTGCACGTGCTGATCAAGCTGCTGGCCACGATCACGCTCGTGCTCGCCCCTCTGTTCATCGTCACCTGATCGGTCGCTTCCCGTCGTGCGTGGACCGGCCCGCCTGGTCATCAGGCGGGCCGATTGCGCGTGAGGGAGGCCGTGGGGGCGGCGGCCCCGCCCGCTAAAGGAAATCGGCGATGCCACCGATGATCACCATGGTGGACGCAGCGCTGCATGCCCGATGGGGAGGATACGGTGACATCACGGTTTCCCACCGCACCTCACGACCGGCCTCTGGGCGTTGAGCACGACCCCGGTCTGCCGGATGGGATCCCCGCCGTCTCGTTGGACGCATTCTTGGCGGCTGTGGCCCAGGCGCTGGACCTGGCGGAGGGGCGGCGCAAGGGGCACGCCCTGCGGGTGTGCTATATGGCCTGTGCCGTGGCCCGTCAGATGGCGCTCGCGCGCGCCCAGGCCTCGACCGTGTTCTTCGCCGCCCTCCTGCACGATATCGGCGTCCCTCGTGCCAGCGAGCGGCTGTGCGACGTCCCTCGCCTGTCCGAGCATGAACTGTTCGCTGCGCTCCCCCTGCACAACCCCGACCTACTGGCCGCCCAGGCCGGCGGCGCCTACGGGCGCACGGTAACCGACGCGCTCCATGATCACACCTTCGAGGGGGCTAGCGCGGCGGCTAGCCTGGGCCTGCCGCCACAGGTCGCGGAGGCGGTGCTCTACCATCACGAGCGGCACGACGGCGGCGGCTTCCCGATGGGGCTGGCCGGGGGCGCGATCCCCCTGGCCGCCCGGATCGTGGCCGCGGCGGACTACGCCGAAGCGCTGGTGGCGGCCGAGCCCAACCCCCTGCTCGCCCGCCGCTATCTGGAGGCCAGCCTGCGGGAGCAGGCCGGACGCGCCTTCCACCCGGAGGTGGTAGATGCGCTGGTGTCCGTGGCCCGCCGCGACGAGTTCTGGCTGGTCTTTCACGACCAAGGGCTGCTGTACCTCACCCCGGAGTTCAGCGAGCTTGAGGGCAGGCCACTGGGCACCCCCGCCCTACTGCGCGTCGCGGGCGCGTTCGCCGACATCGCCGACGCTAAAAACGCGTATAAGCGTGGCCATTCGCGGCGGGTGGCCCGCTGCGCCGCGATGCTGGCCACCCGCCTCGGGTGTGGGGCAGCCCGGGCGCAGGCGGTGGAGATGGCGGCGCTCCTGCACGATATCGGCATGCTCAAGGTCCCGGGGCGGGTGACTGCCAAACCGGAAATCCTCTCCCTTCAGGAGATGTCGCTCCTGCGCGAACACCCCACGGAGGGCGCTCAGATCCTGCGTGACATCCCGGGTTGGGAGCCGCTCGCCGCCTGGGTGGCGGCTCACCACGAGCGTTACGACGGCCGCGGCTATCCCGAGGGGCTGGCAGGCGAGGAGGTCCCGCTGGAGGCGCGCATCCTCGCCGTCGCCGATATCTACGAGGCCCTCACCGCTGACCGCCCGCATCGCCCGGCGCTTACCCCGGTGGAGGCGGTGCGCGCCATGGGCGTGATGGTCGGCGCTGAGATCGACCCCCTGGTGTTCTCGGCGTTTGAATCGGCGATCGTTAACCTCGATGACCTTACCGATGACCTCACCCCTGCCCACTAAGTCCACGCGGGAGCGGCGGCCGCGCCCAGCGCGGCCTCCCAGCGGCGGACCGGCCGGGCTTTGGCCGCCCTGAGGCGGGTTCGTCCACCGTCGGTAGGCCGGACAGGCCGCTTGACCCGCGCCGCGCACGGTCGATACGCTGCCATCATCGGGAGTAGCGCGACCATGCGGGCGGAGTGGGGCTCCGCCTGATCTGTGTGTGCCGGAGAGCGGTGCGGTGAGCGAGCGCGTCGAGATGGAGAAGATTGTGTCGCTGTGCAAGCGACGCGGGTTCGTGTTCCCATCGGCGGAAATTTACGGTGGGTTCGCCAATACCTGGGACTACGGGCCGCTGGGGGTAGAAATGCGCCGCCGCATCCGCGAGGCGTGGTGGCGCGCCATCGTCACCGAACGGGACGACGTCGTCGGCGTCGAGACGGCGATCATCTCCAACCCACGCATCTGGGAAGCGTCTGGCCATCTCCAGCACTTTACCGACCCGATGGTGGACTGCCGCGTGTGTCAGGCGCGCTTCCGGGCGGATGAACTGCCGGAGTGGGATGAAACGCTCCAAGACCTGCGTCAGCCAACGACCTGTCCGAACTGCGGAGCGGTGAACTCGTTCACCCCCGCGCGGCCCTTTAACCTCATGTTCAAGACGTTTGTGGGCCCGGTCGAAACCGAGGCTTCGGTGGCGTATCTGCGGCCGGAAACGGCCCAGGGCATGTTTGTCAACTTTGATAACGTGCTCACGGTCACACGGAAAAAGCTGCCGTTCGGCATCGCCCAGATCGGTCGGTCGTTTCGTAATGAGATCACGCCCGGAAACTTTATCTTCCGCACGCGCGAATTTGAACAGATGGAGATGGAGTATTTCTGCCGGCCAGAAGAGGGGCCGCGTTGGTTCGATTACTGGCGGCAGGAACGCATGAACTGGTACTTGCGCATCGGGGTGAAGCCGTCCAGCCTGCGCTTTTACGACCATCCCCGGGAGAAGCTCGCGCATTACTCCGGCGGCACCACGGATATCGAGTTTCTGTATCCGTTTGGCTGGGGTGAGCTGGAGGGCATCGCATACCGCACCGATTATGACCTGCGCCAGCACGCCCAGTACTCCGGCCGCAGCCTCACTTACTACGACGAGGAGCGCAGGGAGCACCTCGTGCCGCATGTAGTCGAGCCGGCGGCCGGTGTGGACCGCATCCTGCTTGTGCTACTCCTGGACGCGTACGACGAGGAGCAGGTCCAGGGTGAGACGCGCGTCGTGCTGCGTCTGCACCCGGCCGTGGCCCCGGTGCAGGTGGCCGTGTTGCCCCTCAGCCGCAACGAGAAGCTGGTGCCCACCGCGCGCGCCGTGTGGGAGCGGTTGCGCCCGCACTTCACCACCCAGTATGACGATGCGCAGTCGATTGGGCGGCGATATCGGCGGCAGGATGAGATCGGCACGCCTTTCTGCGTGACCATCGATTTCGACACCGTGGAGAACGATCAGGCCGTCACCATCCGCGAGCGGGACTCCATGCAGCAGGAGCGCGTGCCCATCGCGGAGCTGGTTGACCGGCTGCGGGAGAGGTTTGAGGCGGCCGGCTGCCGATGGCGGGTGTAAGTGGAGCGGTTCAGTGCTGTTGGCCCGGGTGCCGCGCGGGAGGAGGACGCGGTCGTGAAGCTGCTGCATTTCGCCGACCTGCACATCGGCGTGGAGAGCCACGGTAAGCCGAACCCCCTCACCGGGCTGTCCACGCGGCTGCACGACTTTCTCCAGGCGTTTGACGAGCTGGTGGAGACGGCGATCGCCGAGCAGGTCGATGTGGTGCTGTTCGCGGGGGACGCGTACAAATCCCGCAACCCCGAGCAGACCCATCAGCGCGAGTTCGCCAAGCGGATCAAGGCGCTCACCCAGGCCGGGATCCCGGTCTACCTGCTGGTTGGCAATCACGACCTGCCCACGATGCTCAGCCGGGCCCATGCGTTGGAGATCTTCACCACCCTCGGTGTCGAGCGGGTCCACATCGGCGCCCGGCTGGGCACCACGGTCATCGACACCGCCTCCGGCCCGCTGCAGGTGGTGGGTGTGCCGTGGCCCACGGCCAACCAGCTCCTGCGCCGGGAAGACTTCCGGCACGTGACGTTGGAGCAGCTCGACCGGGCGGTGGAACGCCTCATCGCGGAGCGCATCCAACAGGAGGCCGAGCGGCTGGACCCGAACCTCCCTGCCGTGCTCGTCGCGCACATCGCCATGAGCGATTCCATCGTCAAGACGGCCTCGGAGAAGTGGATGACCGCTGGCCGCTTCCCGCAGCTCAACCGCAGTGACCTCTCCCCCACTGCCTTCGATTACGTGGCCCTTGGCCACCACCACTGCTTCCAGGTGCTGCACCACCATCCGCCGATGGTGTACGCCGGCAGCATGCAGCGCGTGGACTTCGGTGAAGAGGCCGACCCGAAGGGCTTCGTGCTCGTGGACTTGGACCCCACCAAGCCGCGCGGTGAGCGCGTGCGCCCGGAGGACGTGCACTTCCACAAGGTCACCGCCCGTCGCTTCGTCACCATTGAGCTCAAGCCGCGGGAGAAGGACCCCACGCCCGAAGTGCTGGACGTGATCGCGCGCCGCCACGTCAAGGACGCTATCGTGCGCGTTATCCTCACCTTGACCCCGGAACAGGACGCCTTACTCGACGACCGGGCCCTGCGCGCCGCCCTAGCCGAGGCACACGTGGTCACCGCCATCAGCCGCACGGTTGATCGGGGCACGCGCTCGCGGCTGGGCACGGACCGCCCGCCCGAAACCCTCACCCCGTTGGAGGCGCTCGCCCTGTACTTCGAGCGCAACGGCACCCCGCCCGACCGGCGCGAGGAGCTGCTGCGCGTCGCCCGCGCGCTGATCGACGGTGAGGAGCCGGTGATGGACGGCGTTGGTGAGCCCTGACGGGCGTTGCCGGTGCCCAGTTTACTGTTTCTTTACCGCACGGACGTTGCGCGTGGGCCGGCAGCGCGCGTACGATCCGGCCGACGCGTCCGGTGGCGGGGTGGCTACGGAGGCGTCGTGTCCGGGGTCCTTCCCCAAATCTGGCTCCGGCTCATGTCCGACCCGGCCTTTGCGGCCCGACTGCGGGCCGACTTCGCCGGTACTCTGCGGCGTGAGGGCTACATCGAGGGCCTGGAGGTGCAGGAGCTGCCGGCGGTGTTCGCCTGGCACCGGGCCCTGCAGGACGGTGCGTCACCGCACTGGCTGCCTGCTCCGGCCGGTGCCACGCCGCCGCTGCCGGCTGCGGTCGTCGCCCGCTCCCCTAGCTGAGAACCATCCTCACCCCGGCGGCGCTCAGGTGGGGGAGCGGGTCCACGCACGTCGGGCCAAGCTCCCATCCACCTCGCTGCGTCACGTGCCCGTTCCTGATGTGCCGGCCCGCGGTTAGAATGTGTATACGTTTGCCGACGACAAGGGGTGCGGTCACGTGGTGCCGGCACGTCTGAGCCTGCGCAACTTCCTCTCCTACCGTGAGCCCTCGCCTATCGATTTCACGGGGGTGCACGTCGCCTGCCTCTCGGGGGACAACGGCCACGGCAAATCGGCCCTGCTTGACGCCATCACCTGGGCGCTGTGGGGGCGCGCTCGCACCAAGAACGACGCCGACCTGGTCACGCTGGGCGAGCGCGACATGGAGGTCGATTTCGAGTTCTGGGCGGGCGATGCCCGCTACCGAGTGATCCGCAAGTACCAGCGTCCCGCCGGGCGCGGCTCCGGGCATTCCACGCTCGCCTTTCAGGTGTACGACGGCACGGGGTGGCGCGACATCTCCGGGAGCACCCAGGCCGAGACGCAGCGCCGGATCGTCGACGTGCTCAAGCTCTCCTACGAGACGTTCGTGAACAGCGCCTTTCTCTTGCAGAACAAGGCCGACCTGTTCACGCGCAAGACCCCCGGCGAACGCAAGGAGGTGCTGGCCGAGATCCTGGACCTCAGCCGCTATGACGAGCTGGAGGAGCAGGCCAAAGAGCGGCGACAGGCGTGCGCCACCACGGCCGCGTTGCTGGCCCAGCAGATCGAGGACGCGGAGGCGGAGCTCAAGCGGCTCCCCGGCCTGCGTGCCGAACTGGCGAGCGTGACGGCGGATTGTGCGGCGGTGGCCGCCGATCTCCAACGCGCACGCGCGACGCGCGATGACCTGCGCCGCCTCAACGCATCGCGTGACGACTGGCAGGCCCAGCTCGCGCGCCTGCGCCGAGACCACGAGCAGGCCGGCTCGGATCTGGCGGCCGCCGAGGAGCGGGCCGCGGCGACGCGCCAGATCATCGCCGAGTGCGAGGCGGTGTTCGCCGACGCGGAGGCGATCCGTGCCGGTTACGCCTCCTGGCAGGACTGCGGCCGGCGGCTGGCAGAGGCGCGCACTGAGCAGAACCGCCTGGAGGCGCAACGCGACGGGTACGCCCGTGCCCGAGCCGAGGCCGTGATCGAGCTGGAGGAGGCGGAGCGAACGGCGGCCGCACAGCGCAAGCAGATCGCCGGTCTGGAGACAGTGGTGGCGCAGGGGGAAGAGATCCGCGCCGGCGTGGAGCGCCTGCGTGCCATCCGCCTTGCGCGGGACGAGCAAGCGGACCGTCTCCGACGGGTCGCCCCTATTGAGCAGGAGATCGGGCGGTTGGAGGCGGCCGTGCGCCAGGCGGAGCAGACGCTGCGTTCGGAGCTGGCGCAGGCGCAGGCCGAGCTGGCTCGCGTCGAGGGGACGGCGGCCCGCCTCCCCGCGTTGCGGCGGGAGCACGCCGGCCTGGTGCGAACCCAGGCGGAGCTGGACGAGTTGAGCCGGGAGCTGGACTCCCGCCGTGCGGAGGAGACGGAGCTGCGCTCGAGGGTCGAGGCGCTGCGCGCACGGAACCAGGGGCTACGTGCCGAGCTCGACGACCTCAAGCGCAAGTTCGACGAGCTGAAGGCGGCGGTGGAGCGGGGCCAGGCGGACTGTCCGCTCTGCCGCTCACCGATCGGGCATGAGGCCCTGCGCCGCATCGAGCAGAGCTATGAGGCCGAAGGGCGGACCAAGCGGCAGGAATACCTCAGCAACCGGAGCCGCATCGAGGAGCTGGAGGCGGGGGTGCAGGCGCGGACGGCGGATGTGCGCCGGCTGGAGCAGGAGCTGGAGCGGCGTCGACGCGAGCTGACGACCCGCACGACCAATCTGGAGCGGGATCTCCAGGAGGCGGAGGCGGCCGAGTCGGCGGTCGCCGGCCTGCGCGCGCAGGTGGAGCGGCTGTCGACCGCGCTGGCCGATGGGGCTTTTGCCCAGGAGGAACGCGCCGCCATCCGACGGCTGCGGGACGCAGTGGCGGCCATCGGCTACGATCCAGCGGTGCACGAAGCCGCGACGAGGGACGCGCAGGCGCTGGAGGTGTACGAGTGGCGCTACCAAGAGCTGGTGCGCGCCGAATCGGAGCTGGGGGCGGCGCGTGAGGCGCTGGCCCAGGCGCAGGCGCGGGTGGCGCGGGCGACGGACCGCCAGCGCGCCCTGGAAGGGCACCTCAAGGAGGTGGACGAACGGCTTCAGGCCCTTCAGGTGGCGGCGTTGGAGCAGGAGCACGCGCGCCTGGCTTCCTATCAGGCGCGGTACACCGAGCTCACCCGGGCAGAGGCGCGGCTGGACGAGGCGCGGGCGCGGCTCATCTCGGACGAAGCCGCGGCGGACAGCGCCCGACGCCGGCGCGACGAGGCCCAGGCTGAGATCGTGGCGGTCGAGCGCCAGTTGCAGGAGCTTGCCGATATCCCGGGCCGGTTGGCCGCCATCGAGCTGCAGACCAAAGAGCTGGAAGAGCGCCACGAGCAGATGACCTACGCCAAGGCGGCCTGTGAGAGCGAGATCGAGCGGCTCGAGGAGATGGAGCGGCAGACGGAGGCGCGGCGGCGCCGCCTCGCGGAGACCAGGCGGGCGCAGAGCATCTATGACGAGCTGATGGTGGCGTTCGGTAAGCGCGGTGTGCAGGCGCTTCTCATCGACGCGGTGCTTCCGGAGATCGAGCAGGTAGCCAACGAGCTCTTGGCGCGCATGACCGGCAACCGCATGCACGTCACCCTGGAGACCCAGCGCACCACCCAGAAGGGCACCGTGCAAGAGACGCTGGACATCAAGATCTCGGACGAGTGGGGCACGCGCAGCTACGAGATGTTCAGCGGCGGGGAGGCGTTTCGCATCGACCTGGCGCTGCGCATCGCCCTCTCCAAGCTGCTGACCCGCCGCGCCGGCGCGCCGCTCGCCACCCTGGTGATCGACGAGGGGTTCGGCTCGCAGGACGCTACCGGCCGGGAGCGCCTGATGGAGGCGCTGCGCGCCATCCAGGACGACTTCCAGTGCCTGCTGATCGTGACCCACCTCGACGACCTCAAAGAGCTGTTCGATACCCGCATCGAGGTGACCAAGACCGCGAACGGTTCCGTGGCGCAGGTGGTGACGGCATGAACCGGAAGTGGGCGCTGCGCACCTGGTGGCGGCAAGCAGCGCTGGTTGGGCTGCTGCTGGCCCTCGTCGGCCTCGCCCGGCGGCGCCGGCGGCCGTTCGACCCGACGCGTCCGTCTATCGACTGGGGCCTGGTGTCGCTGCGTATCGACGATGGGTCGCCCACGGCACAGCCCTGAGCGGATCTCGTCGAGGTGGGGTGGAAAAAAGCAAGGCCGGTCGCAGCGACCGGCCTTGGTGTGTCCGCGCGGGGCCGCACTCGCTACACGTTGGCGGTGAACTCCAACACCTTCTGACGAGCGGCCTCCTTGTCCTGATACCAAAGGCGGTTGATCTCGATAAAGATCTTCTCGTTATCCGGGACGTCATCCTCGGCGAAGATGGCGGACACCGGACAGGCGGGCTCGCAGGCGCCGCAGTCGATGCACTCGTTGGGGTCGATGTACAGCATCATGTCGATGTCGCCCTCGTCGTGGATGCAATCGACAGGGCAGACATCGACGCAGGAGCGGTCCTTGGTGCCGATGCAGGGCGACGTGATGACGTAGGCCATGTGTGGCGCTTCTCCTCCCACCAGCGAGGCCGCCCGTCGCGGCCGGATTGCACCCCCATCCTAGGCCCGCCGCGCGCGGGGCGCAAGCAATTTACAAAGTATTCGCTTTGTTAACTGCCGATAACGGTCCGACCGGCAAGGACGGCGGCGATGCGCGCCAGCGCGCGCTCAAGATCGGGGAGCGCGGCGGCGTAGGAGAGGCGGAGAAATCCCTCACCGCCCGGTCCGAACGCGGTGCCGGCCAACGTGGCCACCCCCGCCTCCTGCAGGAGCCGCTCCGCCAGCTCCGCGCTGCTCAGGCCGGTTCCGCGGATATCTGGGAAGGCGTAAAAGGCGCCGCCCGGCAGGTGGCAGGAGATGCCGGGGATGGCGTTGAGGCCGGCCACCAGCGCGTCCCGCCGCCGGCGGAACTCGGCCACCATGGCCCGCACCGCGTCCTGGGGGCCGGTGAGCGCCGCCAATCCGGCCCGCTGCGTCATGGCCGCGGTGCAGGACACGCTGTTGACGATGAGGCGCGTCATCGCTTCGGCCAACGGCCGCGGCATCACGCCGTAGCCCAGCCGCCAGCCGGTCATGGCGTAGGTCTTGGAAAACCCGTCCAGGATGATGGTCCGCTCACGCATGCCGGGCAGGGAGGCGATGCTGGCCGCACGACCGTCGTACACGATCTCGCGGTAGATCTCGTCCGAGAGCACGATCAGCCGCCGGTCGCGTACCAGCGCGGCGATGGCGGCCAGGTCCTCGGCCGTGAGGGTGGCGCCGGTGGGGTTGTGCGGTGAGTTGAGAATGAGCAGGCGGGTGCGGTCGGTGAGCGTAGCGCGCAGCTCATCCGGGTCCAGGCGGAAGCCGCGCTCTGGCCGTAGGCGCAGCGGCACCGGCCGAGCGCCGGCGAAGGCGGCCACCGAGGGGTAGATCGGGAAGCCGGGGTCGGGGTAGAGCACCTCATCGCCGGGGCCACACAGCATGAACGCGGCGAAGAACATCACCGGCTTGGCGCCGGGCGTCACCACCACCTCCTCCGGCGTCACCGGGATGCCGCGGGTGGCCGCCACGTGCCGGGCGATGGCCTCGCGCAGCTCGGGCAGGCCGGGGGACGGCACGTAGTGGGTGTAGCCCTCGTCCAGGGCCTGCTTGGCCGCCGCCACGATGTGCGGCGGCGTGGGGAAGTCCGGCTCGCCGATCTCGAGGTGGATGATCTCCCGCCCCTGCGCCTCCAGGGCGCGGGCGCGGGCCAGCACCTCGAAGGCCGTCTCCGTGCCCAGTTGCGCCATCCGCTCCGCCAAGGTGAACGCCGCCATGCGCTGCCCCCGTATGTGGCTGTATCTCCGTCGTGGGCGCATTGTGGCACGGGCCGGCGGTCGTGCCAATCGGGTGGTATTGGCGACCGGGGCGACACGGTGAGGGAGCGGCGGCGATCAGTCGCCCGCCGCCACCAGGCGACGGGCGCGGTGGCGCGCCAGCAGGGGCTTGAGGTACTGGCCGGTGAAGCTGTGCGGCACCTCGGCCACATCCTCGGGGGTGCCCTCGGCCACGATCTCACCGCCGCGGTCGCCGCCCAGCGGGCCGAGATCGATGATCCAGTCGGCGGACTTGATCACGTCCAGGTTGTGCTCGATCACCAGCACGGTGTTGCCGGCGTCGACCAGGCGCTGGAGCACGTCGAGCAGGTTCTTGATGTCCTCAAAGGAGAGGCCGGTGGTGGGCTCGTCCAGGATGTAGAGGGTGCGGCCGGTGGCGCGGCGGGAGAGCTCGGTGGCCAGCTTGACGCGCTGCGCCTCACCGCCGGAGAGGGTGGTGGCCGGCTGGCCAAGACGGATGTAGCCCAGGCCCACCGCCTGCAACGTCTCCAGCTTGTTGCGCACGGCGGCGTTGGCCTTGAAGAACTCCACCGCCTCGCTCACGGTCATCTCTAGGACCTCGGCGATGGTCTTGCCCTTGTAGTGGATCTCCAGCGCCTCGCGGTTGTAGCGGCTGCCCTTGCACACCTCGCAGGGGACGGTCACGTCCGGCAGGAACTGCATCTGGATCTGGATGTAGCCCTCGCCCTGGCAGGCCTCGCAGCGACCGCCCTTGACGTTGAAGGAGAAGCGGCCGGGGGTGTAGCCCCGCGCGCGCGCCTCTGGCACGGAGGCGAACAGCTCGCGGATGGGGGTGAAGGCGCCGGTGTACGTCGCCGGGTTGGAGCGGGGCGTGCGGCCGATGGGGGACTGGTCGATGTCCACCACCTTGTCCACGTGCTCCAGCCCCTCGATGGCGTCGCAGGCGCCGGGGCGCTCGCGGGCGTTGTACAGCACCTGCGCCACCTTCTTGTACAGGATCTCCTCCACCAGCGTGCTCTTGCCGGAGCCGGAGACGCCGGTGACGCACACCAGCACGCCGAGGGGGATGCGCACGTCGATGTTCTTGAGGTTGTTCTCACGGGCGCCGCGAATAACGATGGCCTGCCCGTTGCCCGGGCGGCGGCAGGGCGGCACCGGGATCTCCTTGCGGCCGGAGAGGTAGGCGCCGGTCATCGACTCCGGGCAGGCCATGATCCGCTCCAGCGGCCCTTCGGCCACGATGCGGCCGCCGTGCTCGCCCGCGCCGGGGCCCATATCGATGATCCAGTCCGCCGCCCGGATCATGCTCTCGTCGTGCTCCACCACCAGCACCGTGTTGCCCAGGTCGCGCAGGCGCTCCAGGGTGCGGATCAGGCGGGCGTCGTCCACCGGGTGCAGGCCGATGGACGGCTCGTCGCACACGTACAGGACGCCCATCAGGCTGGAGCCGATCTGGGTGGCCAGGCGGATGCGCTGCGCCTCGCCGCCGGACAGGGTGGCGGCGCCCCGGTCGAGCGTGAGATAGTCAAGCCCCACGTCGACCAGGAAGGTGAGGCGGGCGCGCAGCTCCTTAAGCACCTGATGGGCGATGGTCTGCTGCGTTGCGGTGAGGGGGGTGTCCGGCCCAGCCAGCCACTCCACCCAGCGCAGCGCCTCGGTCACGCTCATGCGCGTGACCTCGACGATGTTCGTGCCGGCGATGCGCACCGCGCGCGCCTCCGGTTTGAGCCGCTGGCCTTGGCAGGTGGGGCAGGGGGTGGCGGCCATGTACCGCTCGATCTCCTGACGGATGGAGTCCGACTCCGTCTCCCGGTAGCGGCGCTCCAGGTTGGGGATCACGCCCTCGTAGGTGGCCTCGTACGTGTGGGTGCGGCCGTACTGGTTGGTGTACCGCACCGTCACCGGCCGGCCGCCGGTGCCGTACAGCACGACCTTGAGCTGCTCCGGCGTCAGCTCGCGCACCGGCGTCCGCACGGAGAAGCCGTACTGGGCGGCCACCGCCTCCAGCAGCTTGCCGTACCAGGCGCTGGTGGTCGCGGCGCGCGCCCAGGGCACGATGGCCCCCTCGGCCAGGGACAGGTTCTTGTTGGGGATGACCAGGTCGGGGTCGATCTCCATGCGCACGCCCAGGCCGGTGCAGGCGGGGCAGGCGCCGTGCGGGCTGTTGAAGGAGAAGGTGCGCGGCGCGATCTCGCCTAGGCTGATGCCGCACGTCGGGCAGGCGGCGTGCTCGCTGAACAGCCGCTCCTCATCCGGCCGCCCGTCCGCACCGCCGACCCACACCAGCATGGTGCCGGCGCCCAGCTTGAGGGCTGTCTCGATTGAGTCGGCCAGGCGGGTGGCCAGGCCGGGGTCGGCCGCGTCTGCGGGCTCGGTCACCAGCCGGTCCACCACCACCTCGATGGTGTGGCGCTGGTTCTTGTTCAGCTTGATCTCCTCGTTCAGGTCGAGCACGCGGCCGTCCACCCGGGCGCGCACGAACCCGGCGCGGCGCGCGTCCTCGAACACCTTCTCGTGCTCGCCCTTGCGGTCCTTGACCACCGGCCCCAGGATCATCACCCGCCGGCCGGGCGGCAGGGCCAGAACGGCGTCCACCATCTGCTGCACCGTCTGGCGCTCGATCGGTCGCCCGCAGCGGGGGCAGTGCGGCTGGCCCACGCGCGCGAACAGCAGGCGCAGGTAGTCGTAGATCTCGGTGACGGTGCCCACGGTGGAGCGCGGATTGCGGGAGGCGCCCTTCTGGTCGATGGAGATGGCGGGCGACAGGCCTTCGATGTAATCGACGTCCGGTTTCTCCATCAGCCCGAGGAACTGGCGGGCGTAGGCGGAGAGCGATTCCACGTAGCGCCGCTGCCCCTCAGCGTAGATGGTGTCGAACGCCAGGGAGGACTTGCCGGAGCCGGAGAGGCCGGTGATCACCACCAGCTTGTCGCGGGGGATGGTGACGTCGATGTTCTTGAGGTTATGCTCGCGCGCGCCGCGCACGATGATGGCGTCCAGAGGCACGAGCCTGGCTCCCGGGGACTCGAACGGGTGTGCGGTGTTGCGGGTCCAGTCTAGCAGGGTCATCTGCGGCCTCACAACGGCGCCGGGGCTGGCGTTTGCCCCGGCCCGCAGGGTAGGGCACGGCAGCTGACGCCGTGCGGTCAGCAGGACAGGGTGGTGGGGAGGGAGATCGACCGGCGCCCGGCCGGCCATGACGCGATGGTAGCCGCCGCCCCGGTGGCCGCGCAAGCGACGGGCAGCCGCGACGGCGTGTGGCCTCGGTTCAGTCCGGACGAAGAAAGAGGCGGCCCAGCCGCCCGGGGGTTGACAGCAGGCGTATTCGCAGCATAATTTCGCTATCGAATTAATCTTGAGAAATGCCTGATGCCGCGGCGCTATCGCATGGCCGCCCGTGCCGCCCGGGTCGCCGAGACCCGGCGCCGGATCGTGTCCGCGAGCATGGCGCTGCACGCCATCCAGGGCATCCTCGCCACCAGCTACGAGCAGATCGCCCGGCAGGCCGGCACCGCGCCGGCCACGGTCTACCGCCACTTTCCCTCGCTGGACGATCTCCTGCCGGCCTGCGCTCTGACCGTGCACGTCCTGCGGCCGTTGACGCCGGAGCAGGCCGCGGACACCTTCCGCGGCCTAGACGGCCTGGAACTGCGCCTGCGCGTGCTGGTGGCCGGGACGTGCGAGTGCTACGCGCGCGACCAGGGCTGGCTGCGGGCCGCCCGCCGGGAGGAGGGCCTGGTCCCGGCCCTGCAGGAGATCGCCCGCGTCCAGCGCCACAACCTGCGCCTTCTCGCCGCCGCCGCCCTGGCCGGGACCGGCACCGGTGAGCGCACGCTGCAGGTGGTCGCCGCCCTGCTCGATTTCCCGGTCTGGCAGGCGCTCCGTGACGCCGGCCTCGGTGAGGAGGAGACCGTCGCCGAGATCCTCGCGCTCGTGCGCGCCCATCTGCTGCGGGAAGGGGTGCTCTGACCTCCGCACAAGTCCTAAGGAGGGGGACAAGATGGGAACCGTGGACCGGATGCAGGTGTTGGGACCGGAGGAGGGTCAAGCGCTGTGGTTCGCCGGCGCGCTAATGGTGCTCAAGGCGGCCGGGGAGCGAACCGAGGGCCGCTTCGCCCTGCTCGACCAGCGCGTCGGCGGCGGGTACGCCACGCCGCTGCACGTGCACCACGGCGAGGACGAGGCGTGGTACGTGCTGGAGGGTGACGTGACCTTTTACTGTGGCGACACGCGCGCTCACGTCGGGGCGGGGGCCTGGGTGTTCGCGCCCAAGGGGGTTCCGCACGCGTTTCGTGTTGGAGAGGCGGGGGCGCGGCTGCTCACGTTCAGCGCCCCGGCCGCCTTCGCCGACTTCGTGCGCGCGGCCGGCGAGCCGGCGCCGGGGCTGCGCCTGCCCCCGCCCGGGCCGCTCGATATGGAGCGGCTGAGCGCCGTTGCCGCTCGTCACGGGATCGCGATCGTCGGCCCGCCGCCCGAGCCGGTCGGCTCATAGCGGTGTTCCGGCCGAAGGGGGTCACGAGCCGTTGGTCGGGGCGGCGCCGGGCCACGTACACTCGGTGTCGAGGGGTGCGCGGCGATGCCCTATGCCGAGGTCGCGGTCCTGGCGGAGGCGCCCTTTCACCAGGCGTTCACCTACCGCGTGCCGGACGAGATGCGGGTCGCGCCGGGCGCCGCGGTGCTGGTGCCGTTCGGCCGGCGGGTGCTGACCGGCGTGGTGCTGGCCCTGAGCGAGCAGAGCGCCTACGAGGGCCCGGCGCGGGCGGTGCTGGCTGCCGGCGAGCCGCTGTTGTTGCCCCACCAAGTGGAGCTGGCGCGCTGGCTGGCCCACCGTTATCTGGCGCCGATCGCGGACTGCGTGGCGCTGATGCTGCCGCCGGACGCCGCCCGCCGCCTCGCGGAGACGGTGGAGTGGCTGGGCGGCGCCGTGCCGGGGGAGGGCCTCTCCCCGGCCGACCTGCGCCTGGCCGAGCGCCTGGCCGCCAGCGGCCGGGCCACGCTCGCTGCCCTGCGGCGTGCCTTCGGCGGCGGCGCCGACGCGGCCGTGGAGCGGCTGGTGGCGGCCGGCCTAGCGCGCCGTCACCTTACGCTGCCGCCCCCTGCACCGGTGGGGCCCCTGCCCGTGCCTGCCGCCGCCCCGTCGCCGCCCTTGACCCCCCCCCAAACGGAGGCGGTGACGGCGGTCACCGCCGCCCTGGAGCGGGGCGTGCCGGCCGTCTTTCTGCTCTTCGGGGTGACCGGCTCCGGCAAGACGGAGGTCTACCTGGCGGCCGTGGCGGCGGCACGGGCGCGGGGCCGGCGGGCCGTGGTGCTGGTGCCCGAGATCGCGCTCACCCCGCAGACCGTGGACCGCTTTGCCGCCCGGTTTCCCGGTGAGGTGGCGGTATCGCACTCCGGTCTGAGCGTCGGCCAGCGCTACCGCCAGTGGCACGAGGTGCGCGCCGGCCGGGCCGGGGTGGTGGTCGGTGCCCGCAGCGCGCTGTTCCTGCCGCAGCCGGACCTGGGTCTCATCGTGGTCGACGAGGAGCACGAGTGGAGCTACAAGCAGCAGGACCCGGCGCCCCGTTACCATGCCCGCGACGTGGCGCTCAAGCTGGCCGCCCTCACCGGCGCGGTGGTGGTGCTGGGCAGCGCCACGCCGGACGTGGTGAGCTACTGGCGCGCCGAGCAGGGACGCTACCACCTACTGCGCCTGCCGGAGCGGGTCGGCTCCGCCTCTGGTGGCTTGGGGCGGGAACGTGGTCCGGCAGCCGGGAGCCGGTGCCCGGCGGCCGCGGGCGCGACCAAGGCGGAGGATGGCGTGGCCGGGCCGGGGCTGCCGCAGGTCACAGTGGTGGACCTGGCCGCCGAGCTGCGGGACGGCCACCGCGGCATCTTCTCGCGCGCCCTGGAGGAGGCGCTGGCGCAGACGCTGCGCCGCGGCGAACAAGCGATCCTGTTCCTCAACCGGCGGGGCAGCGCCAGCTTTCTCCTCTGCCGCGACTGTGGACACGTGCCTCGCTGTGGCGGCTGCCTGGTCCCCTTCACCTATCATGCCGCGGCGGAGCGGTTGCGCTGCCACCACTGCAACCGCCAGCGACGTGTGCCCGTGCAGTGCCCGCGCTGCGGCGGCACGCGCATCCGCTATCTGGGCCTGGGCACGCAGCGCGTGGAGGAAGAGGTGCAGCGGCGGTTCCCCGACGCCCGCGTGCTGCGCTGGGACCGGGACACCGCCCGCTCCGGTGCGGACCACGAGGCGTTGCTGGGCGCCTTCGCTCGGCGCGAGGCCGACGTGCTGGTGGGCACGCAGATGATCGCCAAGGGGCTGGACCTGCCGCACGTCACTCTGGTGGGGGTGGTGAACGCCGATGTGGCCCTGCACCGGCCGGACTTCCGCGCCGGTGAGCGGGCGTTCCAGGTGCTGACGCAGGTGGCCGGGCGCGCCGGCCGAGGGGCGCGGCCGGGGCGGGTGATCATCCAGACATATTCACCGCGCCACTACGCTGTGCAGGCCGCCGCCCGGCACGATTACGAGGCTCTCTACCGCGCCGAGATCGAGCTGCGCCGTCGAGCCGGGTATCCGCCGTTTGGCCGGTTGGCGCGGCTGGTGTTCGCGCACACGAACGCCACGTACGCGCAGCAGGAGGCGCGCCGCCTAGCCCAGGCGCTGGACTTGGAGCGCCGCCGGCGGGGCATCCCGGGGGTGCAGGTGATCGGCCCGGCGCCGGCCCTGTTTGAGCGCCTGCGCGGGCGCTGGCGCTGGCAGATCCTCCTGCGCGCCGCCGACCCGGCGGAGCTGCTCTCGGCCGTGACGCTGCCGCGCGGCTGGCAGGCAGACGTCGACCCCGTCACGCTGATGTAACGCCGGTCATTGCAGGGTGGACATGATCTGCTCCAGGTGGCGTGTGGCCTCCTCGTAGGGCGTACCGGGAGGGAAGGACACCGGCTCGCCCACGATCAGGCGCACGCGGCCGCGCCGCTCGGGCAGGTGGGGGAACGGCACCTTGGGCGCGAACAGCCGGTGGTAGCCCTCCAGGCGGAAGGGCACCACCGGCACCTGCATCTCCACCGCCATCAGGCCGGTACCGCCCAAAAACGGCAGCAGCTTGCCGTCCGGCTCGGAGTCACCCTCGGGGCTGATGATCACCGCGTAGCCGGCGTCCAGCCAGCGCCCCATCTCGTCCAGGCTGGCGCGGATCGCCCCCCGCTTGGCGAAGGGGAACGCCTGCACCCCCGCCTCGGCGAGTAAACCCTGCCAGCGCTCACGGCCCCGCCACAGGCGGTCGTCGACCGCGAACTTGAGGCGGTGGCGGAGGCGCCGCGGCAGGACGCGCAGCACGATCAGCGGCGCGTAGGGGCCCTGGTAGTTGAAGATGAGGATGGACGGCAGTGGGATGCGGCGCAGCCGCTCCGGATGGACTACCTCCAACTGCACCCAGTGGTCAATCAGGCGGAACAGGGTCCATTGCAACCCCTCGCGCAGAATGCGCGCCCACCAGGTGGCGTGCCAGCGGGCCGGCTCCCGTTCGCTCTCCGCGGCGGCGGCGCGCTCTACCAGGCGGCGCAGCTCGGCCACGGTGGTCTGCGGCCCCACCTGCATCTCATCCACCACTCGGCCCAGCTCCTCCTCGATGGCCGCCAGCACCTCCACGCGGCCCAGCGAGTCCAACCCCAGGTCCGTGCCCAGCTCCGCCTCCTCGCGCACCGCCTCGGGGGGTTGCCCGGCCACGCGGGCGATGATCGCGGTGAGCGGGTCACGGGCGGTGCCAGGGGCTGGCTCGCCCTTGGGAGCGCTCACCGGGCGCTGTCCCTGGACCACGGCCCGGATGACCTTGCGGTCCGGCTTCAGGATCGGGGTGCGCGGGAAATCGGGCTCTGGCCAGACGGTAAAACCCATGATCTGTTGATGCGGCGCCAGCTCGCGGTTCACCTCCCGCACGATGTCGGCGGCGCGCTCCGGCGCGTCGGTCAGTAGTACGGCGTGCACGGTCTCACCGCGCGGGCCCTCCAGCCCAATCACGCAACTGTCGCGCACCAGGGGGTGCTGGTTGAGCGCCCGCTCCACATCCTCGGCGTAGACATTCCGACCGTCGGGCAGCACGATCTTGAACGCCTCGCGGCCCAGCACGCGCAGGAAGCCGTCAGCGTCGAACGCCCCTGCGTCCCCGGTGCGCAACCAGCCGTCCACGAATGACTGGGCCGTCAGCTCCGGGTTCTGGTAATAGCCGGGGGTGACGGTGGGGCCGCGCACCTGGATCTCGTCGTCGGCCCCGATGCGCACCTCAACCCCCGGCAGCGGCTTGCCGGCGGTGCCCAGGCGATGCTCTCGCCGGTTGTTGATGGTGGCGGCGGCACTGGTCTCGGTAAGGCCGTAGCCCTCGTAGATGTGCACGCCCAGGCGCTCCCACGCCGTGCCGGTGCGTACGTCCAGCGGCGCGCCGCCGCAGCCGAAGAAGCGCAGGTGCCCGCCCAGGGCCCGGTGCACGTCCCGGAACAGGAGGCGGCGGAGCGGGAAGGGTATCGGCGGCGCCAGCCGGTGGGCGAGCTGCCACTGTCGCCAGCGACCCTCCTCCCGCGCCCGTCGCTCGATGCCGTCCAGCATCAGGCGCAGCAGCTCCGGCACCACGATCATGCAGGTAACGCGGTCGGTGCGCAGCGTGCGGGCGATGGTCACGGCGTTGAGGCGGGGCGTGTAGGAAACGCGCACCCCGCTGGTAAAGGGGAGGAGGAGCCCCACCGTCTGTTCCAGCACGTGGCTGAGCGGCAAGACCGACAGCGCCCGTTCGCGCCGGTCCAGCGGAAAGGCGCGCTGCAGGGCCTCCGTCTCGGCGATCAGGTTGGCGTGGGTGAGCATCACGCCCTTGGGCACCCCCGTGGTGCCGGAGGTGTACACGATCTCGGCCAGCTGCTGCGGTGCCACATCCGGCAGCGCGGCGAGCGGCGCCGTATCAGCCACGTGCTGGAACAGATCCTCCAGCAGGTACGTGGCCTCTACCGGGGCGGCAAATCCTCCCTCCACGTGGCGTGACTTGAACCCCAAGCGCGCGCCCGACGCCGCCACGAACCGGTCCACCGTCTCCTGCGTGCTGCGCACGTCGATCGGCACTGCTACCATGCCTGCCATCCAGGCGCCGAACAGCAGCACGGCGTATTCGGGCATATTCGGCGACCAGATGGCCAGGCGGTCGCCGGTCTGAAGGCCATGCGCCTGCAGCCACGCCGCGGTGCGGCGCGCCCGCTCCGCCGCCTGGCGGAAGCTGAGCGGCTCCGTGCGGAAGCCGCGCCGGATCTGGAAGGCGGTCGCGTCCCCGTAGGTGGCGGCCGCCGTGAGGATGAGCTCACCGAGGTTGCGTGCCATAGTTGATGCCTCGCCACAGGTACAGGCCGGCGGCGAACAGCCAACCGACCTGCGCCGCGTACCCGGCCAAGTGGAAGGAGAAGAGCGGCTCTGCCACAAAGCCCAGCAGGCCGGGTGCCGAGATCACCACCGAGCCCACGGCCACCCAGCCCATGGGGCGCGGGAGCGCGCCCGTGCGCAGGATGAGAAGGCCGGCGAGCAGGATGGCCGGCGCCAGGGCCACCCAGCCGGCCGTGCCCAGCGCCACCGAGATGCGGTCTACCAGCTCGCCCTGGCGCACCAGCGCCGCATGGGCCGGCCCCTCGGCACGGGCCGCGGCGGCGGCCACACTGGCCAGGCGCAGCTCAAACAGCCCGGACGCCATCATACACACCACGGCAATGGCGACCCAGCTCACGATGGCCGCCATGGTGCGCCGCGCCCGCGGGCCAAGGAGGACCAGCAGGGCGGCGGTCAGGGGAATGAGGAGAAGCGGCAGGAGCAGGCCCAACCAGGTGTGGAACAGGTAGAGGCCGCGCCGCTCGTGAACGCGCCGGAGGGTTTCCGCGGTATCGTCCGCCCAGACGTGGACGATGTGGCCGCTGATGAACTCCAGCACCAGCGCGGCCGCGAAGACAATAGTGACAAGGCCCGCCCAGCGCAGCGTGGTGGCGCGTCCCACGGCGACCCTGCCGGCCGGTTCCAACGCGGCGTCCCCGAGATCCCCCGCTCTACAGTACCATGGTCCTGCCGCATCCGCGCACCTGCTCGGCGGCGCGCCTCGCGATCCGCTACACTTTTTTAGAGGGTTGTTCCCCTCTTTGAGGAGGGATATCGGTGGCTGTCCTGCCGATCCGCGTGGTGCCTGACCCGATCCTGCGAAAGAAGGGGGTGCGCCTCACCCCGGAGCAGATCCACTCCCGCCGCATCCAGAAGCTGATCGACGACATGATCGAGACCATGCGCGACGCGCACGGGGTCGGCCTGGCGGCGCCGCAGGTGGGCGAGTCACTGCGCATCGTTGTCATCGAGCTGGCGTTGACGGAGATGGGCAAGGAAGGGGATGACCCGCTGGTGCTCATCAACCCGGAGATCGTGCGCTGCCAGGGTGTGCGCCGCGTCGAGGAGGGCTGCCTGTCCGTGCCGGGCTACAAGGGCGTCATCGAGCGTTGCCAGCGAGTGACCGCCAAAGGGCTGGACCGGCACGCCAAAGAGGTGCGGCTGAAGGCCAACCTCTTGCTGGCGCAGGCGCTGGAGCACGAGATCGACCACATCAACGGCATCCTCTACCTCGACCACCTCAAGTCGCACGAGGACCTTATCAAACTGCCCGAGAGCGAGCGCGAGACCGAGGCGGACCTAGAGGCGCTCCTCTCCCTGCAGAAGCGTTGATGACCATGCCCCTAGAGCCGCGGCTGCCGCCGAGCCTGGCCCAGGCGCTCGTGCGCGCCGCCGGGCCGGGCTGTGCCGTCATCGGCCCCTCCCTGCGGCACCTGTTGCTCGGTCGTCCTGTCTCGGCGCTCCAGGTGGCAGTGGTGGACGACCCGGAGCGCGCGGCGCGGCTGCTGGCCGTGGAGCTGGCCGGTGCGGTTACCGGCACGGACGAGGGCACGCGCCTGACGCTGCCCACCGCCGTGCACGGCGTACGCACGGTCGACCTGATCCCCGTGCAGGAGCCGCTGGCGGACTGGCTCCTGACGCGGGAGTTCACGGTGGACGCCATCGCCTGGCGGCCGGCCGACGGTGCTTTGGTGGACCCCGCCGGCGGGCTGGCCGACCTCACCGCCCGCCTTGTGCGGCTCACGCGGCCGGAGCGGGCCGAGCAGCAGCCGCTGTGCGCGCTGCGGGCGGCGGCCTTGGCCGTGGAGCTGGACGGCCGTATCGTCGATGAGAGTGCGGCGGCCATGCGGCAGCACGCCGCGCGCATCGGCACCGTGCCGGGGGCGGCGCAACGCGACGCGCTCATCGCTGTCCTGGACCTGCACGCGGCCGCCCGCGCCCTGCGTCTGGTAGACGATCTGGGCGCGCTGGACCCCCTGCTGCCGGAGCTTGTGCCGGGCAAGGGATGCACCCAGCCGCGTGAGCACTACTACGACGTGTTCGATCACCTGATCGAGACCGTGGCCGTGCTCGATGTCCTGTTAGGGCCGGAGCCGGCGGACGGGCCGTGGCGGGGGCGCTTCCGGCTGCTCTGGCGGGTGCTGCCCGACGCCGCGGCGCTGCGCGCGCGCTATGAGCGTGAGATCGCTCCTGGCCGCACCCACCGCGCCCTGCTCAAGCTGGCCGGGCTGCTCCACGACGTAAGCAAGCCGGAGACGCGCACCGTGCAGCCGAACGGGCGCGTGCGGTTCTTCGGCCACGAGGACCTGGGAGCCCAGCGCGCCGCCGCCATCATGACGCGCCTGGCGTTCACGGAGAACGAGATCGAGCTCGTCACCCGCCTGGTCAAGAACCATCTGCGGCCCGGGCAGCTGGCCGGGCCGGGGGCGACACCCACGTCGCGGGCGCTGGCTCGCTTTTTCCGTGATCTGGGCGAGGCGGCGCCGGACCTCTTGCTGCTCAACCTGGCCGACCACGCCGCGGCGCGCGGGCCGGAATTGACCGAACGGGGTTGGGCCGAGCATGTGGCCTATGTGGCCTGGGTGCTGGCCAACCGGCCGGCACCGCCCGCGCCGCCACCCCGGCCGCTGGTGACGGGGCATGACCTGATGGCGGCGCTGAACCTGCCGCCCGGGCCACTGATCGGTCGCCTCCTGCACGCGATTCGTGAGGCGGAGCGGCACGGTCTGGTGCGCACCCGAGAGGAGGCGCTGGCGTTGGCCCGTGAGCGGATGACGGCCGGGAGCGAGGTGCCCGCACCGGCCTCAGGCCGCGTATAATCGATGCGAGCGCCCGCGCTGCCGAGCGATATCAAGGAGTTCGTCGATGACGCCGCTGGCCCAGATGATCCAGCTCGTGGTGCTCACGGCGCTGGCGTTGGGGGCTGTCTATTTCATTTTTTACCGGCCGACCGTGGAGGCGCAGAATCGGCAGCGGCGGGTGGTGGCCGGCCTGCGCCCCGGCGATGAGATCGTGACGACGTCCGGGTTCATCGCCCGCCTGCTGGACGTCCGTGAGGACGAGCGGGGCGAGGTGGAACTGCTCCTCGATCTGGGCGGGGTGACCGTGCGCGCCCGTCCTACCGCGGTCGCGGAGCGGCTGCCGCGGCCGGAGGAGGTGGCGCAACCGCCACACCCGGTGATGGAGAACCCCCAGTCAGAGGGGGAGCGCGCCGCTCCCGCCACACCCGGACGTGATGGATGAGACCAGACGGTGCCCGCGTGCCCGCACCTGCCACTCGTTCTGACGCGGGCGATTCCCAACACCGCGAAGGGACTGGCCGCTGACCATGCGCAGCAAGTTCAATCGCTATGCCTTCCTGTTCATCCTTCTGTTGACCGCCTTCGGCCTGTACGTGGTCTGGCCCGATGAGCCACAGCGCTACTTCGGCTCCAAGATCCCGTGGCCCTCGGGCAACGGGATCCAGCTCGGTGACTTCAAGCGCGTGGGGATGCGCCTGGGGCTGGACCTGCGCGGCGGCACGCGCACGGTGATCCAGGCGGACACCAGCGGTCTGTCGCCGGAGGAGATCGGCAACCTGCCGGAGCGACTGGACAAGACGGTCGAGATCATCGAGCGGCGTATCAACAAGTTCGGGGTGGCCGAGTCCGAGGTCTCCCGCCAGGGCGCGAACCGCATCGTGGCGGAGACGCCGGGGCTGACGCGGGAGCAGGCGCGCGATCTGATCGGCCGTACCGCCGAGCTGCGCTTCATGCAGCAGAAGATCGACCCGAACACGCAGCAGCCGGTGCCGGACCCGAACGCTAACTACGGTCCGAACTGCGCCAGCATCAACGGCACGGTGGTGGAGCCGGCCACCGGGCGCGGCAGCGACGGCCAGGAGAAGGCGCTCACCGGACGGTTCCTCAAGCCCAACGCCTACGTGGCCGCCACCCCGGCCGGCCTGCCTGCCGTGGCCTTCGAGTGGAACGCGGAGGGCGCGCGCATCTCCGAGCAAGTCACGATGCGCCTCTTGCAGCGGCCGATGGCTATCTTTTTGGATGACGAGTGCATCTCCGCGCCGATCGTGCGCGCGGTGATCACCGACCGCGGCCAGATCGACGGGGTGACGGCGGAAGAGGCCAAGCGCCTGGTGGCGCAGCTCAACTCCGGCGCCCTGCCCATCCCCTTCAAAATCGTGCAGCAAACCGAGGTGGACGCCACCCTGGGCGGCGACGCCGTGCAGAAGAGCGTGATCGCCGGCGAGATCGCCTTCCTGTTGGTGGTCATCTTCATGGTGCTGTCCTATCGGCTGATGGGGGTGCTGGCCTCGGCGGCGCTGTTCGTGTACGCCGTCATCACATTGCTCATCTTCAAGCTCATCCCGGTTACGCTGACCCTTTCCGGCATCGCCGCCTTTATCCTGTCCCTGGGCATGGCGGTGGATGCCAACATCCTCATCTTTGAACGCATGAAGGAGGAGATCCGCGCCGGGCGCAGCCTCTACACCGCCATCGAGCACGGCTTCAGCCGCGCTTGGTCCTCCATCCGCGACTCGAATGTCTCCACGCTCATCACCTGCTTCATCCTGTACTGGTTTGGCGACCAGTTCGGCGCGGCGCTGGTGAAGGGCTTCGCCCTCACGCTGGCCATCGGCGTGGCCGTGTCGATGTTCTCCTCCATCTGGGTGACGCGCACCTTCCTGCGCCTGCTGGTGGGCACGCCGGCGGCGCGGCACTGGGAGTGGTTCGGCGTGGAGCGGCCGCAGATGCGCGACGGTGTGCCCGTCAAGCCGGCGCCCACGCGCCTGCCGGCCCTGCTGAACCTGGTGGGCAACCGCAAGTTCTACTTCCTGTTCTCGTTTCTGGTGATGGTGCCGGGGTTGATCTCGCTGTCGATGCCGCCGCGGCTGAGGCCCGGCATCGAGTTCACCTCGGGCACCACGGCCACGTATCGCTTTGAGGGGGAGAACAAGCCGTCCCAGGAGGAGCTGCGGCGCGCCTTCGCCGACCTAGGATTCGCCGACGCGCGCGTGCAGAAGACCAGCGAGGGCGATTTCATCGTGCGCACGCGCGAGCTAGAAGGGGCAGTGTCCACCCCGGACGTCGGCCCGAGCGAGCCCAGCGAGCTGGATCGGGTGGCGGCGCAGCTGGGCGAGCGCTTCGGCCAGAAGGTGACGGTGATCGAGTCGGACACCGTCTCCGCCATCGTCTCACGCGAGATCGTGCGGAAGGCGACGTACGCGGTGCTGGCCGCCACGGTGGCCATCCTGCTGTACATCTCCTGGGCCTTCCGCCACGTGCAGAAGCCGTTCCGCTACGGCGTCTCCGCCATCGTGGCCCTCTTGCACGACGTGGTGGTGGTGCTGGGCGTGTTCTCCATCGCGGGCAAGCTGTGGGACTTTGAGGTCAACACCATGTTCCTCACGGCGCTGCTCACGGTGATCGGCTTCTCCGTGCACGACACGATCGTCGTGTTCGACCGCATCCGCGAGAACCTGCGCCGCGGCATCAGCCCCAGCTTCGACGTGACGGTCAACGAGAGCCTGCTGCAGACGCTCGGTCGCTCGCTCACCACCTCGCTGACGGTGGTCTTCACCTTGCTGGCGATGCTGTTGCTGGGTGGCAGCACCATGCGGCCGTTCGTGTTGGTGCTGTTGGTCGGGATCGTGTCGGGCACCTATAGCTCCATCGCCGTGGCCAGCCAGCTCCTGGTGGAGTGGGAGCACGGCACCTTCTCCAAGCCGTTCCGGCCGCTGGTGCGGCTGCTGCGCGGCCGGCGTGAGCTACCTGCCCCGGGCGGCGTGGCCGGCGATTAGCACGCGGTGCCGTCCGAACAGGCCGCCCGACGGGCCCTCGCCCCCTGACCCCCTTCTCCCGCAACGGGAGAGGGGGCGACCCCGGTCCGCTGAGAACAGCGGGACCACGGAGGCAGCGGGCCGGTCTCCGTGCAGCGAGTCGGGTGAGGGCTTGCCCCGCTCGTTCCTCACCCCCGCTTCCCTCATTCCTCCGCCCGATACAGGTCATCCGCGGTGGCGGAGCCCAGCCGGCGCAGGAAGCGGGCGTAGGAATCGGTCGAGCCGTACTCTTCGGTGCGTACCACCACCGGCATGGGCACGGCGTGGCCCAGGATGAGGGCCTGCTGCTTGCTCTCCAGCTTGGCCAGCACGGCGCGCAGCTCCCGCGAGCCGGAGACGCCGCCCAGCACGGCGTCGATGTCCTTCTCGTTGTCCAGCAGGCAGGTGATCTTGGTGGCGATCTGGGACAGCACCTCCTCATCGATGGCCGAGGGGCGCTGGTCGATCACCAGCAGGGTGACGTGATACTTCCGCATCTCGCGCGCGATCTCGCCGAAGATGGTCTGCCGCGCCACCTGTGGGCTGAGGAACTTGTGCGCCTCCTCGATGGTGATGATCAGGTGGGGTGGATCGTCGCCGTGGCCGCCCTGGGCCGCCTCCGTGCGCCGCCGGTACTCCTCGTGGATGCGGCGGGTGAGCACGTTCGCCACCAGCATGTAGGCGGGCAGGTCGTTGCCGTACCGGCCGAACTCCAACACCACGCTCGTTCCGCGCAGCAGGTGCTTGAGGATGGCCTGCACGCTTCGCCCACCGCCGCTTTCGACCAGGAAATCCTTGTTGCGGGTGAGCCGCAGCAGGCCACGGCGCAGGTTGAGGATCGAGGACGCGTGAATGCCCATCTCGTTGAGGGCGCGCTTGCTGTCCTCGTCGTTCTCGTCCAGCTCCAGGGTGGCGCGCAGCCACCGCTGCCGACCGTACCGGCGGAACAGCTGCTGCGCCGCCTCCACCGCGTTCTGGGTGAGGTTGAGCGTTTCCTGGAGCACCGCCAGGTCATCCGGCTCGATCTCGTCGTGGGCGATCGTCACCGCCGTGTCGTAGGGCACCCCACGCCGGCGCGAGCTGTCTTCATCCAACGTCATCACCACCACCGCGTTGCCCAGGAGCGGCTTGAGGCCCTTGACCTTGCCGCCCAGGCCCTCGTAGCTGCCTTCCCAGCCGTACTCGTTGTGCATGTCGAACACCAGGTTGACGGCGCGCTTCTTGGCGTCGCGCTGGGCGCCCGCCTTCTGGATGAGGTGCGCCAGGATATGGCGGGTGAGGAAGGTCTTGCCGGTACCGCTTTTACCGAAGATGCCGTTGGAGCGCTCGATGAACCGCTCGTAACTCAGGCAGACCTTGACCTCCATGTCCAGCGGCGAGCCGATAACGAAGTGGGTGTCGTCGTCGTCGCCGAAGATCTGGGCCACCTCCTGCTGGGTGGCTTCCCGCACCTCGGAGAAGTGGGCAGGCACGGTCTTGACGGGCTCGGGCTTGGCGTCGGCGGTGCCGGCCACGCGCAAGAGCGGCATGACCTTGAGCACGGCGTAGGCGGTGGTGCCGGTAAGCACCTCGCGCAGGAAGGCGTCGTCGGGGTCAGGTGGGGCGCGGAGCACGGCGTCCGAGGTGGCGCGCAGCTCCACGTCGGTGATCATGCCGAAGAACTTCTGCGTGCGGCCCTGGATCGTCACGTAGCGGCCGGCGGCCATCTCCTCCACCGACCGCTCCGGCGCCAGCCGCACCTCCAGCCCGCGCGTCAACGAGCCGCCGATCACGGTGCCGAGGCGCAGGCTCAGAGGGACCTCACCGGAGAAAGCCTGAGCGCCGTTCACGCTGGTCATGGCAGGGTATCCTCCAAGGGTGTCGGGAGCCCCGGCGCGGCCGGGCGGCTCAGCCGGCGGCCACCGAGCGGATCTGGCCGAACACGGCCGCCAGTCGCTCCGGCTCCTCCGCCAGCTCGTGTGCCAGGGCGCGGCCGGCCTGGACGAGAAAGGCGCGTGGATGTGCCGGCATGGCCGCCGCTGCCCGCCGTAAGCAGGCGGCGATTACCTGGTCGGCCAGCGGGCCGGCAGCGAGCAGGAGCGGCAGGAACTCGAAGCCATGGAAGAATTCAGCCGTCTCCGCCGCCGTGCAAGCGCGCACGCGGGCGTAGATGCGCGGCGGGCTGTCCGGCAGGTAGCGGCGCACGCCGCCGTCGCGCCGATGCCCGACGACGATCGCCTCGAAGGCGGTCTGGAGCAGGGCTGGGATCTGCGGGTTCTGGGCGAGGACGGTCTCGCGGTCGTCCTCCGGGCCGCCGCGCGGGGTGAGTGGCCGACCTGGGTCGATGCTCTGCGTGCGGATGTCGGCTACCACGCCGTACACGGCCGGCCCGCCCTCGAACACCAGCACCAGGGTGCCCAGCGGTGGCGCCCCATCCAGCGCGTGGCAGACGCAGGTGAAGCGCGAGATGGTGGCCTCCAGCACTCGGCCGATGGAACCCGCCCCGTCCGCATGCGCGGGCTCGTTCATACCGTGTCACCTCCTGGCGGGCCCTTGCCCCGCATCAGAGTCAGATGGCCCGCACGCGCTTGCTGCGCGCCTTGCCGGAGCCGATGCTATGTCCCACCAACCCCTGCACCTCCCGCGCCAGCAGGGCGGCGAAGGCGCGCCGATCCATCGTCGTGATCACCGCCCGTTCGTGTGCCTCCTGGAGGGCCACCGGGTAGCCCGGCCCCTTGGCCGCCTGGTCCAGCAGCACGGCGTGCAGCAGGGCGACCCGTTCCGGCCGCCGCGCCAGCCACAGCGGCAGCTCTACCCGTGCGATCTCCTGTTCCAGCCGCAGGTAGAAAAATGCGACGCTGTGCCCTTCGCTCTCGTACCAGAGCGTCGCCGGCCCCTCGGCGCGCAGGAAGGAGCGCGAGCGGGCCTGGAACAGGGCGCTGCGCTCCCCCGGCGCCAACAGCGCGGCGAACAGCTCGGCGTCGGTGGCCAGCCCTACCCGGTCGCATGGTCGCGGCGGCTGGGCGAGGCCGGGGCAGCGGGTGCAGGCCACCGCCTCCAGGGGGCAGTCGGCCACGCGGAGGGAGTGAACCACGTCGGCCGTGCCGGCGGCGCTGGTGTAGGCACCCACGGCCAGCGGTCGCCCCTCGGCCAGTGCCCGCAGGGCGTTGAGGGCGGGCAGCAGGCCGCCTTCACCCCGGATCAACCGCTCGCGCAGGCGGCGGGAGATGGGTGCCTGCGTCACGTTCCACAGGCCGAGGTTGCCGTCCAAGAGCGCCACCTGCGGCAGGTCGGCGGGGAGCGCGACCGCCAGCTCCGCCAGACGCGCGATCTCGCGCACGCCGCGCAGCAGGCTGAGCACCTCGCCGCGGATCACGTCCTCCTGGCTGGCGTCCGCGCTGTCCCAGATGGTGAGCGCCTCGGTGGAGGGCTGCAGCTCGGCGTAGCTGTCCAGCACCGACGGCAGCGGCCGACCGTAGGTGAGCACCGCCCAGCCCAGGTTGAGCACGAAGCAGGGGACGGCGGCGTTCCGGTCCACGTCGATGTGCGAGCCGTCGACGGCCACCACGGTGTAGGCGGGCGGTGGGCCGGGCGGCGGGTAGCCCCGGTCGACCGGCTCATCCAGCGGTAGGGCCAGCGGCCAGCGGGTTTGCGCCGCCTCCAGGCGCGCCCGCCAGGCGTCTGGCGTGGCGGCCCGCTCGCCGAGCAGGCGCAGCGCCGCGCGCAGGCGCTTGCGCAGCGTGGCCCGCTCCTCGGCTAGGTGCGCGAGGAGGGCCGGCATCTGCTCTGCCACGCGCACCAGGTCCAGGGTCATGGCGCGCCTCCTGCCTCAGCGCAGCACGCGCTCGTCGCCCACGCGGCGGGTGATGCCGCGCTGGTCCATGTACTCCAGCAGCGCCTGCGCGTACTTGCGGCTGGTGCCGAACAGGTCGCGCACCTGCGCCAGCGTGATCGTGCGGTGCTCGCGCAGGTGGGCGACGATGCGCTCCACCATCTCCTGATAGACCTCGGCCGCGAACACCACCCCCTCGCCCACGGCCACGGCCTTGGCCTGGTCCACCAGGTAGGCCAGCAGCTCCGGCGCCGGCAGGCGCTCGGGCGCGGGCGCGTAGCGACCGGCGCGCAGCGCCTCGAGGAACGCGGCCGCCTCCGCCTCCTCGGCCGGGCTAAGGGTGACGGTGCGGCCGGGCGGCGCCACCAGCGCGCCGTTTTCCACCAGCGCCCCCTGGCGCAGCCAGTGGGTCACCGCCTCGGCGAAGGCGCGCGGCGGCAGGCCGGTGCGACTCCGCAACTCCTCCTTGGGCATGCCGGAGCGCAGAGGGTGCTCGCGGAAGAAGGCGTCCAGCGCCTGGTGGGCGCGTGCCCACGCCCGCTCGAACCCGCCCGCCGTGAACAGCACCGTTGTCGGTTGCAGCCCGGCGGCTGGGTCGCCCAGCGCCACTACCCGGCCCGCGGCCACCAGCGCGGCCAGGGCGGTGCGCGTCTCCGCCTCGCCCAGCTCGGTGTGCTTGAGCAGCGTGGCCATCTCCACCGGCTCCAGGCGGGCGATGAGCGTATGCAGGGCCTCCTCTGGGGAGCCCTCGGCCAGCGTGTGCAGGACGGCGATCGTCTGGGCGTCGAAGCGGCGGTGGCGGCGAGCGCGGGTATCCACCACCGTGCCGCCGCCCAGAGTCTCGTTGGGGGAGCGGATGACGAACCCGTCGCCGCGCACCACGGCGAGGGGTGCGGCGAACCGTACCTGCGCCCAGCCCGTCTCACCGGCGCGCAGCTCCTCGCGGTCCAAAAGGCGGAGGCGGGCCTCCACCTCGGCGGCGCCGGTGTGGAAGGTGACGGTCATGTTGTGCTTGATGGGGTGGGTGAGGCCGGCCACCGCCTTGAGGGAGACGTCGACGGCCGCCGTGGGCCGCAGCCAGCCGGGTACCGTCAGCACCTGGCCGCGGCGCAGCTCGTCCACCGACAGGCCGGCCAGGTTGACGGCCGTGCGGCTGCCCGGCCGCGCCACCTCCACCTTTTGGCGGTGGGTCTGGAGGCCGCGCACGCGCGAGCGCAGCCCGCCCGGCAATATCTCCACCTCCTGTCCCAGACGCAGCGGCCCGTCCACCAGCGTGCCCGTCACTACCGTGCCGAAGCCGGCGATGGTGAAGGCGCGGTCGATGGCCAGGCGCGGCCGGCCGATATCGCGCTTGGGCGGCGTCTCGGCCAGGCGCGCCTCGATGGTGCGCACGAGCTGGTCCAAGCCGGCGCCGGTGTAGGCGGAACAGGGGACAATGGGCGAGCCGGCCAGGGTAGTACCGGCCAGGGTCTCCTCCACGTCGGCCACCACCAACTCCAGCCAGTCGGGCTCTACCAGGTCGGTTTTGGTGACGGCCACCACGCCGGCGCGGATCTGGAGCAGGTCGATGATCGCCAGGTGCTCGCGCGTCTGGGGCATGACGCCCTCGTCGGCGGCGATGACGAGCAGGGCTAGGTCAATGCCGCCCACGCCGGCGAGCATGTTCTTGATGAAGCGCTCGTGCCCGGGTACGTCGATGATCGAGACCTCCTCCCCGCCGGGCAGCTTCAGCCAGGCGAAGCCGAGGTCGATGGTCATGCCGCGCGCCTTTTCCTCCCGCAGGCGGTCCGGGTCGATGCCGGTGAGTGCCTGGACCAGCGTGGACTTCCCGTGGTCCACATGGCCGGCGGTGCCGATGACGTGCACGATGCCCCGCTCCTGGAGACCCCTCGCACGGGCTAGCGCCGCGATCGTAGCACGGATGTGCGGGCAGGTGGGATGGGCTTACGTCGCGCGATTCGCCGACCACGCGCTGAGGCGCCGTGCTACCCGCCCCGGCTGATCACGATCGCCACCACCCGATCCCCGACCGGCTCGTTCGGAGCCGGGCTCTGCCGGATGACGGTGCCCGCGGGCCCTTCCCGCGACGGTATCTCGATCACCACCGGTGTGATGCCGAGCTCCCGCAAGCGATTGAGGGCAACGGTCTCATCCAGGCCGCGGAGGTCCGGCATCCGCTGCGTGGCCACGGCAGACGGGGGCGCGGTCTGGTCGGCTGGCATGGTCGCGGTACCGGTGCCACTGAGTCGAGCGGCCATCGAGTACGGGCTAGGCCCCGACGAGGCGAGATGGCCCAGCAGGAACGCCGCCGCCAGCGCGGCCAGCACCGGCACTCCCAGTCGCACGGCGGTTCCACGGGCGCCGCCGATAGCCCCTGGCGGTGGTTGGGATGCGCGCTTGCGCCGGGCGGGCTGCGGTTTTCGTGGCTGGCGGTCCCCGCGCTTGACGACCGCGCCGTCGCTGGCGGCGCTGGTGCGCGGGAAGCGGGCCAGCAGCTCGTCTGGGTTGAGACGCAGGTAGCCCGCGTAGCTCCGCAGGAAGCCGCGGGCATACACCTCCGCCGGGAAGGCGGCGAAGTCTTCCCGCTCGAGGGCGATGAGGTAGCGGCGGGCGATCCGGGTGTCGCGCTCCGCCTGCTCGAGCGTGATGCCGCGCGCCTCGCGCGCCTCGGTCAACATGGCGCCGATGCCGGCCGCCCGCACGTCCGTCATGTGCCCGTCATGATTCACATGCCGTCACCGAGAGCCGGTTAGCCCGGCGCACCGCTGCCCGGAGCCAACCTCATGTTCGATTGACAGTCAACCGTCCAACACCTATCGTTTTGTCCGCGATGGACGAGCAGTCGCGGGCGAAGTCCGAAGCGAACGCGTCCCGCGGCGACCGGGGACGACAGGCCGTTACGTTCGTTCTCGCCATCGCGCTGCTGGCGGTCGGCGGCCTCTACGCGGCGCTGGCCATGCTGGTGCGTGTCGATTCCATTTTCTTTCCTGGGAACACGCTCGAGCTTCCCGGACCGCTGGGACGGATCCCCGGGCTCGATGCCGGCGTGCCCGTGGACAGCGCCCTCACCGAGCGCATCAACATCCTCATCCTGGGGCTCGACCGCCGGCCCCACCACCCGCCCGGGGCGGATGGGCCACCGCGCTCAGATTCAATGTACGTCCTGAGCGTCGATCCGATCAGCAAGAGCGGCGGACTGCTCGCCATCCCACGCGACCTGTACGTGCAGATGCCCAACCCGACCGGCCGGGGAGGACCCTGGGTGACGCGCATCAATACCGCGTACCATTACGGCGCGTACTACAAATACCCGGGCGGTGGAGCGGCGCTGGCGCGCGAGACCGTTGAGCAGACGTTCAAGATCAAGATCAACTACTACGTGGTCGTGGATTGGGTGGCGTTCGCGGACATCATCGACGCCCTCGGCGGTGTGGAGGTGACCGTGCCGACCCCGCTGTCACGCGTGGAGGCGTTCAACGTGCGGGACGGCAACGCCTTTTTCATTGACATCCGCGCCGGCCGCCAGCTCATGGACAGTATCACCGCTCTGGCCTATTCGCGCTACCGGGGCGACCTCGGCGGAGACCTCGCCCGCATCAAACGCCAACAGCAGGTGATGCGGGCGGCCATGGAGCGCGCCCTCAGCCTGGGGTGGCTGAGCAACGCCCCCGCCTTGTGGTCGCGCTTTCGCGGCGCTATCGAGACCGACATCACCGCCGCGCGGTTGCCGGGGCTGGTCGCGCTTGCGCGCCAGATCGACCCTGAGCGGTTGGCGATGGTATCGCTGGCCGGTGACAACGGCGAGGCGGTACGTGAGGTGCGCACGCCGTACGGTGAAGATGTCCTGGTCCCGGTGTGGGACAAGATGGCGCCCCTGGTGCAGTCGGTGATCTACGACCGGCGGCTGCGGGAGGAGGGGGCGCTGGTCAAGGTGGTGAACGGCACCCCGGTGCGGGGGCAGGCAACGCGCGTGGCGGCTCACCTGGTGCGGCATGGCCTGTCCCCCACTGACCTCACGGTGGCGGATGTCCCCGGCGGGGAGCGTCGGGCGGAGACGGTGATCATCGATTACAGCGGCAAAGAGTACACCGCCCGACGGCTGGCGGAATGGCTGAACCTGCCCCGCTCGGCCGTCCAACATCAGCCCGCCGCGCCGAGCCCGGGTGAACCGGACGTGCTCGTCATCGTGGGCCAGGACCTGAAGCTCCCCGACGATCTCGTCGCCGCGGCGACCAATGTCCGCTGATGTGACGTCCCGGGCCCGGTCTCGACGTGTCACGGTGCGATGGGCGGCCGATGTGCTCCGCATCCTCCCCGCGTGGGGGTACGGCCGGATTGGTGTCACGGTGGTGGCCCTGGCATTCGCGCTGGCGCTGATGCCGCTGTTGCCGGTGGCGGCGTCTGACCTTGGGCTGGTGGCGGTGGTGAGCACCGATGAGGCCCTGGCCGGCCGGATCGTGCGGCACATGGTTGAGGCGCGCACCGCCAACCCGGATCACTTCTTCGCGTACGGCGCCCTGAGCTTTAACCTGCCAGCGCTGCTCCTCATCCCGGTCGCCGTGGCCGGCCATCTGAACGATGCTGCCGTGCTGGTGGCTCTGCGCGCCGTCTCGCTGGCGAGCGGCACAGCCACGGTGGTGCTGACCGCCGTGTTGGCCCGTCGCCTGGCCGGGGCGCCGGCAGCGCTGGTCGCCGCTCTGCTGGTGGCGGCGACGCCAGAGGTTGTGACCTGGAGCGTGACGGCACATCCAGACACCTTGCAACTGGCGTGGTTGACGGGAGCGCTGCTGGTGGCGGCAACGCTGCCGCAACGGTACAGGCGGACGTGCCTGCTCCTGGGGGGTCTGTTCGCCGGACTGGCCTTCGCCACGAAATATCTGGGGGTGCTGCTCCTGCCGCTGATGCTGCTGGCAGCGGCGGAAGGGCAGCGGCGTGCTGGCCGCGTTCGGCTGGGCGCGGTGGTGCAAGACGCCGTTGTGCTGGCGGCGGTGTTCGCGTTGACCTTCGCGGTGACGAACCCCTACGCGCTGGCGGAGCCGGGGCGCTTTGTTGGCCAGCTGCGTGCCGAGATCGTCCACGCCCACCGCGGGCACGTGTTCGACTTGGGCGGCGGTCCGCTGACTTGGTTGGGTGCCGTGCTCTCGGCCGGGCTGGGCGGGCCGCTCATGCCGGTGCTGGCCCTGGTCGGCGCTGCCATCTGTCTCATGGTCCGTGGGCCGGTGCGCGACACCGCGGCCGTGCTGCTTGGTTGGACAGGGGCCTACCTGGCGTACCTGGTGGCACAGGTCGGGTACGAGGCGCCGCGGTACGCCCTGCCGCTCCTGCCCGGGGAAGCCGCGCTGGCGGCCGCCGGTCTGGTGCGGATCGGGCATAGGGCTGTGGCAGCCGGCCGGCCCGCCCGGCTCGCCGTCGGCGTGCTGTTCGTGGGCACGCTGCTGCTCCCCTTGCTGGCGACGGCGGGGCGGGTGCAGGGCCGCCTAGCGCTGGCCGTAGATCTGGAGCGAGACGCCCGTGTACAGGCTGGTCGCTGGCTGGACGCCGTCGCCCCGGACGGTGCCGCCATTCTCACGGATGCCTACGTGTACCTGCCCTCCCGTCGGGCGGGGGTGACGGTCACCTTTGGCCTCACCCGCGAGCTGGCTGACCGCGTGCACCCACTGTACATCGTCACCAATGAGGACATCCGCGGTCGATTTCGCTGGGCGGAGGGGGCGGCGCGCTATATCGACGGGCCGGATGCCTACGCCGCGCGACGGGAGGCGTACGCGGCGCTGGAGGAAGGGCGCCTGGGCTGCTACCGGCTGATGCGGGATTTCGGTCCTGTGAAGATCTACCACGCCGCGTGTCAGGACTCGTGACACAGCAGTTCTCCCCGCCCCGTTGTCAGCCGGCGCGGCGCATGCTATGGTAGATAGGGAGGAAATCAGGCGGGACCGCCCGATTTCCTGTGAGCATCGACAGGCGGAAGTAGCTCAGCGGTAGAGCACCTCCTTGCCAAGGAGGGGGTCGCGAGTTCGAATCTCGTCTTCCGCTCCGCCAAGGAGCGCCCGGCACCACAGCCGGGCGCTCTGTTATTCTGCCACCGCTTGTGCCGGGGTGCGCCCGACCAGGTCTCGCCTTGGACTGAGGCATCCCCCCTCAGCCGTAAGCCTGGCTTGGAGCACCCCGCGCGAGGCCGCGGCATCCGCGATGTGCTGCTGACCAGGACGCGCCGACTGGCACGCGAGGTAGGGCTTTACCCCGTGCGTGCCGCCTGGTGATGGGCCGCCTGCGCGTAGTGCTGGCGCAGCAGGTCCTTGCCGTAGTCGTTACGGTTGGGCGTGCGCATCACGGTGTGGATGTGAGAGCGCGTGGGCACGTCGTAATCTAGCGCCACTCCACGCTGGTGGTCAAACTCGATCAGGATCACCGGACTGTGCACGCGGTAGTAAAAGACGCTGTCTTCTTCCACCCCGCCCATCCACGCGAAGTGGGTGTCGGTCAGGTACCGACGCACCTCATCCATTTTGATGGTGGCGTGGCCCTCGGCCATACGCCCGACGTAGGTCTCGATGAGGTCCAGGAGCAGCTCCTGTTGTGGCGCTGTTAGGCGGTCGGCGCGGATCCCCTGGTAGCGTAGCTCCAGGTTGTCGCGGAAGGCGCCCGCGAACACCTCGGGTGGGAGCTGGTCGGACAGCACGGCAGCGCGCCTCTGCTCGGCCGTGAGGGAACGTGCCAGTGCCAAGCCGCGGCTCTCCTCCGCTGCGAACACGCGGGTACCGGCGTAGCGTCCGGCGTCGGCCTCGACGGGCTCCGAGCCCATGAACATCGGCGTCATCACGACCTGCTCGCCGAGCACGAAGCAGTTGATGATGAGGTGATGGCCGTCGATCTGCCAGCCCCACGGCTCATCGGCGGAGGGGGTGCCGAACAGGCTCAGCCAGTACAGCCACTCGCCGTATTCCTCCCAGCGGTCGGTGATCTCGGCGATGGTTTCATTCAGGCGCATAATGTCGCGCGCGGTTTGGAAGCCCTGCGCGCTGAGGCTGGCCTGCAGCAGGGCGAGGGCGCGCTCACGCTGGGCGGGATCCATCGCTTCCAGACAGACGCCGTGGCGCATGGTGAAGATGTGGATGTTGCTCCAGCGCCGCCAGGCGTCGCTCTCGATGGGGAACTGGATGGCGGCGCGCTGTGCCTGGTCGAGCGCGGCCAGCACGGCCTCCGCCGCCGCGCGAATGGGGTGGGTGGCGACACCGGTGGGGCGGATAGGGTACAGGCCGGAAAAGGCGGCACCGTCGATGGTGATGCCCTTGAAGGGCTCGGCGAGGGCGGCCTCGGCGTTCTGGATGTACGTGCGCAGGAACTCTGGCAAAACGGTGGGCAGGGCTCGAGCTGAGGCGATGGGCCGCTGCCGGGGTCGATAGCGGGTGGTCTCCAGGGCCATCGTGCTTCTCCATGTCATCCGCGCTGAAGCGGGCACGCACCGTGCTGCGGTGCAGCAATGGCGGGGTGCCGTGGCCAACGGGTCACCGACACGGCGCATGCATCATACCGCAGCAACGGTCGCCGTCGCAGCCAATTAGGCTCGGCAGGCACTATGGCAGGTACGCGGCCGGTGGCTGATCTGGCGCGGAGAGGGGAACTGCCCGCAATCGAGGCCTCAGGGTGTGGCCCGCGGCGTGGGGCGGTAGCTGGGCATTGGTTGGGAGCGAGCCGGAGAAGGTGGCACCCCGGGAGGGATTCGAACCCCCGACCCTCTGATCCGAAGTCAGATGCTCTAGTCCGCTGAGCTACCGGGGCGTGGATCGGCGCGGTTGGTGGCGAGAGCGCATCGCTCGACACGCGCCAGTTCACCGTTGGGGCGCACCGCCGTCACAGCGCACCGTCCGCATGGGGGTTCCCCCATGGTGCAGGTCCAGGTATGCGCGTCACCCACCATCTCCAGTGTCTCGATGGGCGACCCGGCCGTCAACATGCCCAGCTTCTGCCGCCGCCTCAGGGCAAGGAATCGGCTCGTCAGCCGACGTCTGCCGTGGTTTACGGGAGATGGGCGGTGGTTGGTGCGATCCCATCGGGTGCTGCCCAGCGCAAACCAGCCAGATAGAAGACCGCAACCGGACACAGTGAACGCCGCGAGTGTGGGCACCCCTACAGCTGAGGCCTCGTGTCCGCCCTTGACGGGGATGGGACGCACCAGGTCACTAGATGCCCAGCAGCATCTGGACACAAACAGCAACCATCGGGCCAGATGGTGCGTCTCGTCTGGACGGATGCCGACGACGTCAGGGGCGCGTATCTCGTCGACGGGTGGAGTAGTACAGCGGTGGGCGTGCCATAAGCCCCGCGCGCCGGGCCGACGCGCGGCGGATATTGAAGACGGGCGTCTGAGGGGCCACGCGCTTGAGGAGCACCATGAGACCGGCACACGTCACCAGCGACGGTTGCGTACTTTGCAGCGTCAAGGGTTGCGGCGAATTGCTCGGCGTGATCATCGACCATCCGCTTTTCGATGGGCAGATGTTCGAGTTTGCGCCGCACATGATCTGGGATGATGCCGAGCAATTGTGGCGACCCACCCGCCGCTATACCCGGACAGGGATTCCCTTCCGCCGTCGGCTGCGCATGTGGCGAGTTCCCGATGCGGCCGGGCGGCTGCAGACCGGTTACAACCCCGCTGCGGACACGAGCCGGATCAATGTCCACGTCCGCCTGCCGCAACGCGCTCAACAGACGCAGCCGCTGCCGGCGCTCGCGCGCTGCCGGCACGGTCACGAAAGCCTTCTCGACCCGACGCGACTGCCGATCGACGTTTGGATAGGCCACGACGGCACGGTGTCAATTCGCTCTTAATGCGTCCACCCATGCACTCATACAATTTGCAGGAACGCACAGCTGCATACCCGCTCGGACGGCGACAACCCGGCGCGGCAGGACCGTGGCCCGGACGGGTTCGCCGTCATGCTTTCTCGACCTACTTCTCACCCCCGGCCGCGCAGCGAGGCACACCAGCGCGCGGCCCGCGCCTCGGCGCGAGCACGGCGCCAGGCAGCCCAGGAATCGCTGATCGTTACGGTTCGCATCCAGCCAGCGCATGAACTTTCGCCGGCTCAGGTGGCCGCCTGGCGTAGCTTCTGGCACGCGGTGCTTGCCGCACCCGCGGACTTGCCGCCCTTGGCGGGTGCTGATGCGAATGACGCGCGGGAGGTGCCGCGATGACGCCTCCCCTGAAAGACGCCGCCGCCCCGGTCGGCGGAAACCGGGGCGAGGCGGACGCGGGACACGGTGCTGACGCGTTCCGCCCCCACGATACCCTTCCGTGTACGTCAACGTCAAGCCCGCCTGAACCGCCGGCGGCGCTCGCCGACGTCGTGGCCCGGCTGCCGGGGCTGAAGCCCCACCCGCGCCTCACCGGCTGGCTCGCGGGCTGTCCCCTGTGCCGGATTGATTTCGTCATATCCGTCTCGTGGCGGGGCGGCTCCTGGGCTTTCGAGGCCGCGTGTGGGCATCGTATCCATGAGCTGGCAGCCGCCGTGGCCGACCGGCCGGCAGCGCCGCTACCGCCCCCATCGGCGCCTCAGCCGCAACCTCAACCTCAGCCGGCACCGGCGCCCAGGCCGTTGTCGGCACCCGTGAGTCGCCATAATGGCTACCATGCCGCACCGGCGGGCGATGGCGATGCGGCACCCGGCCCCACCCGGGCCGAACTGCTGGCGCGCCTCGCCCGGCTGGAGGCCGAGAACCGGCGCCTCCGGGAGCGCGCGCGCCGGTGCACGCTGCGTGCCTGGCGCGAACGGCAGCGGGTGCGCGAGGTCGAACGCCGGCTCGAGTATTTGGAAACACTGCATAGCCGGATTATGGCCACGCTTCGCAGCCCGGTCCTCAACCCGTCCGAGCGGCTGGTGGCCGTGGCGGCGGCGCTGGAGGTTGCCCACCAAGCCGCGCGCGATGAGCGGCCGGACGACGCGCCGGTGCGGGTGAGCGTTGGGCTCCTGGCAGAGCAAGCCGGCGTGTCCCGGTTCACCGCTGGCAGGGCCTTGAAACGTCTCGCGGCTCTCGGGCTCATCGAACGCGCTGAAGAGCGCGGCCGCACACCGGCCGGTGAGGCCCGTACTGAAATCCATGTGCGCTTCCCGGGCGGGCCGTTGGCCACGCTCTGGCGCACCGCGTGCTTCCGGCCACGAACTACGGCCGAGGCGCGCCGCCATGGGGGGCGGCGTGAGCGGGTGCTGCGGGTGGCGCCCTGCCCAGAGCACCCGACGGCGCCAATCACGGCCACGTGCGGCGTGTGCGGCCGCCGGCTAGAGGCAACGGAAGGGCCGCGACCGCCTGAACCGCCGAAGCCGGGCCCCGGGCACGCCGGGCCGGACGGTGGTGGTGGCCCCGTGCGGCAACTTGCTGCACATAGTGAAGAGATACCTAGCGTGGCAAATTTCGGCACGGAGGCTGCCGGGCGCTGCGGGCGGTGCGGCCGGGCCTCGACGTTGTTGTACCTCGGGGTGGATGGCGTTCGGTGCGCGGATTGCCAGCAGCCGACAGCGGACGGCGACTCCCCGCGCGGCATCTTGCCACACGGCGACGGCCCCCGGCAGCCGCCGCCGTTCGACGACGATCTCCCCTTCGAACCGCCCGGCGCCGGTGATGATGGAGGCGACGGCGACGCCGAGGCCGCGTTGCAAGTTGAAACACAGCCCATCGGCTCGTGCCCCAGGTGCGGCGGTGCGCTGGCGCGGGCGCCCGGTTTCCTAAACTGGGCACAGTGCACGAGTTGTCTCTACGCGGTCTGGGTCGGGCCGGCATCCTGACGCGGTGGGTGGTGACGGTGAATCGACGACAGCGGCGGTGCCTGGCGCGAACCCGACGCCGGGGCCACTACCTGGCCCGGGCGGTGGCCCTCGGCCTGCGGCTTCAGGATGAGCGTGGGCCCGGCCTCTACATCGTCGCGGTGCAGCACGAGCCGTGGTGCCAGAGGCCAAGCGGCAAGCCGTGTACCTGCGGCGATTCTGCGACACTCAGGCTGCTCAATCC